>Ga0214472_10000900_pt1 | contig 35240 bp, 28 predicted proteins | sample RVTome_6_FD_207662 | JGI IMG/M metagenome (GOLD analysis project Ga0214472, IMG submission 207662) | Soil microbial communities from uranium-contaminated site in the Upper Colorado River Basin, Wyoming, United States - RVT140D175 | ecosystem: Environmental > Terrestrial > Soil > Contaminated >...
AGTGAATCAACTCATCGAGAAATTGCGCCGACGACAACCAGCGAGAAATCTTGGTGCGGATGTGTTTTTCTTGCAGGCGACAATCCGGTTTAGTGAGTTCGATCGATAAGCGCCGAAGCGATTGAGTAACTTTTGCCAAGCTCGTGCTTAGGCTGTGAATTTGCTCGCTTAAGAAAGGCACCGAGTATTTGAGAACGCACAGCCGCTCTTTGCCGTGCACTAGCACTTTTTGCTGGTAAGCCTGTACTCCCGGTTGATCACTGCTTAATGGAGTCAACTGATCCAGCGGCGCTTCACGAAAATCCTTGGGTGCCTGATTCCAAGGCAGTGCGGAGATCCAGCCCAGGCCAGATTCCTCCAGAGCCAGCGTGTTATAAAGTGCCGCCGACCCCTTATCGAACACCAGCGTGATGCTGTGGCGGGGGATCTGGTTCTCATCGACAAAGCGCAAAAGACGCGGCAAGGCAATGGAGAACTCTTCGGTATCGGCGACGTTGCCGGGGTAGACGTGATGACAGAGAGAAAGGCCATAGACCCCATCGAGGACGTAGGACAAGCCGACCTGGCGCAGATTGTGACGGCCTTGTTTGTTGTGACCGCGCTGCGCCAAGGTGTTGCGGCTGTTGGTGGAAGCGACAAAGGTATAGAAGTTGGTCGTGTCATAGGATACCAACCGATGACTGACCATTTGCTTGTCTTTCCACAGCGCCAGCAGCCCAAGTTGCGCCCGATCCAGATCATCCGCTTTACTCACCTGCGAACCCATCGGACTCAATTGAATTTGATCAAAACAATCCCAGAAAGCTTGTGAGGTAAAACGCTCAGGCGGGAAACGCCAGAGCGATTCTAGGACCGTGCTCTGATACCAGTCGGCGACTGCCGTTTTCGGTCCGGGCTCGCAGATGCGATGAAAGGCTGCCAGCAGCAGGTAATGCGCTGTGGAGGGCCCCGACCTCGGAGAGGACCAGATCGATTGCAGCAGGTCAAAAACACCCGACTGCTGAGCTGTCAGCCACAGGGCAGCAGGCAGACCGGATTGGCGGCTTGTTGCCGAAAGGGGCAGTGGCGCTGCGCGTTGCTGGAGCAGCGAAGCGACTCTTTCTGCGCTGCCGAGATAGATTTGGCTTGTGATGCGGGGTTTGCCCTCGACGCGTCCACTCTCGACCACGTAGTAATAGAGCTTATTGGCTTTTTTCTTAGCAATGAGAGATGCCATATGGGGTAATACATAGGCTACTTTCATATCGGATGTCAAGCACAATCTTGCATGACGCCAGCCGCATTAATCGGGTTGTCAGGGTTAAAGCTGCTGGGGTTGGCCAACAATATAATAGGGTAATACGAAAAAATCAGGAGGGCTATTCCTCTATGCCCATCAAATCAAAAGACTTCTGACGAATGGGGGTAAAATATGGTGCGCTGCCGCAGTAAACTCCCGCTAGCAGCCTTCACGGCAGCCTTCGTCGGGCGTCCCATCGATGATTCCTTTTCGCCGGGTGTGCGACAAATTTGTGGGTAGGAATTGGTGTCGTCTCCTTGTGTTTCCAGCGCCACCTGAATGATTAATACACATTCAGACAATAGGAAGGATTCCGGGAGGCTCGTGCACGTGGTTAGCTCTTGCCACCCATAAATTTGTCGCACACCCGCATCATTGAGCCGGCGCGACGAATCGTGTATTTTCGAACATCATGGAACTAAACTGGCGCTGGGATTTACTCCCTCTACTATTATGTTTACTCGCGAGCATCTCCTGCGCGCCGCGCGTCACGCACATGGGTCCCGTCGACGCGCGCCCGGGCACCGTGGTAAGTCTCTCAATGGAGTATCTTGTCGGGTGGCCCCGAGTCGAGATCAGCGGCAACATGATGGACTGGCTGCAACTCAAACTTATGGCGTCGAAGCCTGAGAGAAAAGATGTTCCGGGAGAAGAGCTGGTGTGGATCGAGGACAAGATCTTGCAGTTCACGGTCCCCGATTTGCCGCCGGGGGATTACGTCGTAACGATTCACGACGACAAAGGGCCGCCGGGGGACACTGTCTACGCGGCTCTGGAAACGACCGCTTATCTGCTTTTTCCTCCCGTGTGGCCATTCGTGTTGCGCTCGAATCAAACCCAAGTCATGCTCCGGGTAATGCCGTGAAACCGGCCGCGCGGCCGATTGCCGCGCAGAAAGCAATTGATGATCTCCAACGTTGGTCCGCATCGCGGCTCGCAGTTTTCGTCATTCGTGTTGGTGGCTCGTATTCGTAATACGAGCGCACGATCACGACGGCTCGGCTGGCGATCGAGCGCCATGAGAGTTCTTTCCCCTGCGGGGAAACCAGGCTTACCGAAGAAAAAACGGCAGCTTGTCTTGACTGTAGGCTATGGTGGCGTATAAGATTGTCTAAATCTTTACCAAGAGTCCGCGATGTACGTGAAATTGATACTTTTCGCACTGCTGATCGGCGCGGGGGCCGCAGGCTGCTCCTCTGTGTCCCTACCCTCGTTACCGTCGCTTCCATCGCTGCCGTGGTCCGGTTCGGCGGCGATATCCGACCCCACGGAGCAGCAGCTCCTCGCTGAAGGCACCCGTTATTTCAACGAGAAAAAATACGCGCGCGCCATCGACGCTTTCACCAAAATCAAGACGGATCATCCTTTCAGCCCCGATCTCATCTTGACGGAACTGAAAATCGCCGACGCTTATTATCTGAATCAGCAGTACCCCGAAGCGATCAATGCCTTCAAAGAATTCCAATCGATTCACCCGACCAACGAAAACATTCCGTTCGTGACTTACCGCCTCGGACAGGCCCATTTCGACCAGTTCAGTTCTACCGACCGGGACCAGAAAAACACCGAAATCGCCAAGGGATATTTCGAGACCGTGGTTTCCAAATATCCGCAGTCTCCGTATGCCGCCGAGGCGAAACAAAAACTTGCCAAAGCCATCGGGTACCTGTCGGAACATGACTTCAACATCGCGACCTTCTATTTTGAGCAAGAGAAATACCCCGCTGCGCGGGACCGCTTCGAAGAAATCGTGCGCCGCTATCGCGGCACTCCGACCGCGGCAAGAAGTCTCTTCTATCTGGGAGAGAGCTACCGGCGAGAAAAAAACACGGTCAAGGCGACGCTCGCTTATGAAGCGCTGATCCAACACTACCCGCAAAGCAAATTTGTCGCCGAAGCAAAAACCCAATTGGCCCAGTTGGAGAAAGAGAAGAACGACCCGCTGGCGATGCTTTTGATGCGCGATCGGCGGCCCGCCGCGGCGTCTTCGCCTGAAAGGACCGAGACGGCGGGTGGTAAACATAAAGACGTGGTGCTCATCGCGAAAAAAGAGGTGGTGTTCGAAGAGCCGGGCGACGAAAAGAATATCTTTCGGCGCGTGGTTGACAAAATCAACCCCTTCTCCGACGACGGCAAGAAAAAATCAGAAGACAAGCCACCCGAAAGCTGGCAAGAGCTGATGGCAAAGAAAAAGACCGGGGAGAAGGAGGAATCCCCCGGCTTTATGGCGAGCTTGTGGAGCGGCATCAATCCTTTCGGGTCCCGCGATGCCAGGGACAATAAGAAACGCAACGACCCCAAGGACGGTCAATTGGTGAGCCAGATCGATGACTCGCTGAAGCAGAAAGGCGTCGATGCCAAAGATCAAGTAGCCGCGCTGAAGCCGCCGGCCGTGGCTCTGCCAGAGCCTCCAGCCCCCGTGCAAACGATGGACACCGGGAAGCTGATTGGAGAGATCGATTCCAATTTGAAAAAGAGCGGCACGGAGGTAAAAGAGCTCACGCCGCCGAAAGCCGCGGAAGGTTTGAATAACCCTGCGGCGCTGGAAGCCCTGGCCGCAAAAAAGAAGGCGGCGGAGTCGGAACCGCAAAACAAGATTGCGGCCGGACTGTTGAGCAGCATCGATCAAAAGCTGCAGAAGCAGGGCATGGGACCCGGAGGCTTCGAACCGCCGCCCGCAGTCCCCGCCGGCAAAGAAACCACGGCAAAAAATGAGCCCCAAAAGAAAGTCGAGATCGAGCCGAAACTAGTCCTAGAAAAAGGCCCGCTGTTCCTCAGCCCAGGGGAAGCCCAGGGCCTAACGGGTACGACGCCAGAACCTGCAAACCAGGAAAAAAAGGCTGAGAGCGCAGAAAAGGAGCCGGCGACTCGTAACATTTCGAAAGCTCTGGTAAAGGGGCCCGCACAACCTCAAGCCGCACCAGCGGCGAAGCCGGAAGAAGAGAAAAAACCCGTCCCTGGTCAGGACCCGGAAGACAAAAGCGCCTTTGATCAGCTCAGACAAGATATAGACAGTATCGGCAAGATTCTGAACCCTTTCCGCTGGTAGCCGTCACGAAACCACAACCTAACACCGAGCACTCTTCAACTCGGATTCCGCAGTTGACGTTACAATCTCCACTGAGCGAGGTGTGAGACTGGAGTAGCGAAGGCACCCAGATCCGCAGGATCAAAGTCCTTTTTGGTGCTTGGCAATCTATTGCGGGCAGGTTACGGATTCCACTCACGGCACCGCTGGTCTCAACGCTCTTAGAGGCAGAACTCCATTGCCTTCGCTACGGAAGGCTCGCGCCTCGCTCAGTGCATTAATTTGCAACTGCGGAATCCGGGTTCAACGGCGTTCGCCACCGTCCTCCAGCACGCGCACCCTGAGGCCTTCCGCCATTGTCCGTGGCGCCGCAACGACGATCGACTCTCCCTCGACCACCCCGCTAGTCACTTCGACCATTTCATCCCGGCTTTCACCCGAAACAACCGGCCTTCGCTGCGCTTTGCCGTCTACGATCGCATAGACGAAAGTCCGCCCATCACGCTCAACCAATGTTTGCTTGGGAACCAGTAGAGCTTCGCGCGGCTCACCGAGGCGCAGCGTCACGGACGCCTGTCTGCCAAAGCACAGGCAGGCCTGTGAACCCGGCGTCCACTCGAACTCGGCGTTCACCAGGTGAATCTCCGCCCGCGCGCCATCGCCGCCGCCGGTGGCATCGAGGTAAGCGTTTACCGCTTGGCCTTGCAGCACCCGGCCGGGAAAGTCTTTTAGTTCAACCTCGGCCGCCAGGCCTTTGTGAATCGCGGAGAGATATTTTGCCGGAATTTTGATGACGACCTTTAAGAGGCCGGGATCGCCGATGGTCAGCACCGGCGCGGACCTTTTCACCTGCCCTCCGGGCTCCACCCACCGCCGTGTCACCACCCCGGCAAAGGGCGCGAAAATATTCGAGAGCGCAAGGAGCTGGCGCAGTTGCGCCTGTTCCGCCGCTTGCTGGTTTATCTGGGCCCGGGCTAGATCGAGCGCCGCGCTCGCCGCCGCGGCGCCGGCTTCAGCGACGCTCAGATCCTTTCGGGCGATCAAATCCTTGGCGAGCAGCTCGCGGCTTTTTTCCGAACGGTTAACGGCTGCCGCGTGCTGCTCCTCGCTTTTTTTTAGCGCCGCTTCGGCGAGCCGGAGCGCCTGCTCGGATTTTTCCAGGCGCTGTAGGATCTCGCCGGCTCGAACCGTGGCGAGGAGCTGGCCGCCTTTTACGGCATCGCCGATTTTGACATGCACCCGCCCGACAGTGCCGGCGAGGGAGGAGGGAATGTCCACGATTTTTGCCGGTTCAAGTTCTCCGCTGCCGCGCACGGCTGTGTTGATGGCGCTCTTCTTGACCTGCACCACGCGCACCTCGATCGCGCCGAAGCTCAGCCAATCGCGGAATTCGTCCGGGTAGAGAAGCCGGCCCCGCCGCACGCCGCCACCGAGCCAGACCAAAGCTACTGCCAGTGGGATGCAGAGCCAGAGATAGCGCTTCATAGCTTAGTTCGCGTCGAGCCTGTTAAAATCGTGGAGATGCTCCCGACGCGCCAATGCGCCGAATAAGAAACGGGCCATAGCCGTTTTGAGCGGCTATAGCCCGCTGCATGAATGCGCGTCCACTAAAGAAATCAGCGCGTTTTTTGCAGATCCGGCTTTTCTACGGCGAATGGCGCGCCCAAGCCCGGCGAACCTTCGTGGCCATGATGTCGTTTCGCTCGCCCAAAGCGTTCCGGCAGCGCAATCAGCAACGCCTGGAGCTTTTCCAAATAGAGGTAAACTACGGGTGTGATGTAGAGCGTGAGCACCTGCGACACGAGCAGGCCGCCGACGACGGCGATGCCCATGGGCTGTCGCGCTTCGGCCCCCGCGCCCAAACCGAGGGCGATCGGCACCGCGCCAACAATCGCCGCCATGGTCGTCATCATGATCGGCCGGAAGCGCACCAGGGCGCCTTCATAGATGGCCTGCGCCGGTTCCTTGCCTTCGTTGCGCTGGCCTTCGAGGGCGAAGTCGATCATCATGATGGCGTTTTTCTTGACGATGCCGATTAGCATGATCAAGCCGACGAAGGCATAGATGCTCAGATCCATGGAAAAATAGTAGAGAGCGATCAGCGCGCCCAAACCGGCGGAGGGCAGACCGGAGAGGATCGTCAGCGGATGAATGAAGCTTTCATAGAGAATGCCGAGAACCAGGTAGACGACGAATACCGCGAGCGCAAGCAGCAGCCAAAGACTCTTGATCGATGATTGAAATTCCTGGGCCGTCCCCTGGAAATTCGTGTTGATGGAGGCCGGTAGCGTCTCGCGGGCCAATTTGTTGACTGTTTCGACCGCGTCGCCCAAAGCTACACCCTCGCGCAGATTGAAGGACATGGTCGCCGAAGGCAACTGCCCGGAATGATTTACCGAGAGCGGTCCCACGTTATACTTTAGGCTCGCCAGGGAACCCAGGGGCACCATCGGCTGGGCAGTGGAATTTTGCCCCGTGGTGGAGCGGATATAAAGCATCGACAGCACCGACGGATCGTTTTGGAACTTCGGATCGATTTCTAAAATGACTTGATATTGGTTGTTCGGCGTATTGACAGTCGAGATCTGCCTGGTCGCATAGGCGTTCCAGAAAGCCTCCTCGACCATGCGCGCTGAAATTCCCTGAGCCGTCACGCCCATCGTCGAGGCCCTGTCGCGGTCGAAGACCACCTGCAACTGGGGGTTTTTGAGCTGTAAATCGCTGCCGACATCGCGCAGGTCGGGAAGCGCTCTCAGCCTTTCTTCAAACAGCGCCGCATGGCGATAAAGCTCGGGTGCGTCGGGACTCTGCAAGGTAAACTGGTAGAGGCTGCGGCTCAGCCGCCCGCCGACGCGGATAACCGGCGGGTTCTGCAGCGACACCCGGATGCCCGGCACCCGCGCTAACTTTGGACGCAAATCCCGGATCAACTCCTCCGCGCTGAGCGGCCGCTCTTTGCGCGGTTTGAGCTTCATGAAGATACGGCCCGTGTTACCGGTCAACCCTACGCCGCCGACACCGACGCTGGAAAAATAGTTCTCGACGTTGGGATCCTTGGCGACGATGGCGGCCAATTGCTGCTGGTACTTGACCATCTGCTCGAAGGAAACCCCCTGGGCGGCCTCGGTGTTGATCAAAACCTGCCCCGTGTCTTCGCTCGGGATGAAACCCTTGGGTACCAGGCCAAACATGTGAATGGTAGCGAACAACACGACGACGGAAGCAACAAAAGTTGTAACGTGGTGTTGCATGACCCAGCGAAGCGAAATCTCGTAGCCTGTGTTCATCGCGTCGAGGCAGCGCCCCAGGAAACGGTACAGCCAACCATGCTCCTGCTCCGCCGGCGGCCGGAGATAGCGGCTGCAAAGCATCGGCGTCAGGCTGAGGGAGATGAATCCCGAAACCAAAATAGCGACGCAGATCGTGACGGAGAACTCGCGCAGCAGCCGGCCGAGCATGCCGCTCATGAACAGCACCGGGATGAACGCCGCCACCAGCGAAAGAGTCATGGAAACGATGGTAAAGCCAATCTCCTTGGTGCCCTTCACCGCGGCTTCGTAGGGCTCTTCTCCTTCCTCCATGTGGCGAACGATGTTCTCGAGCACGACAATGGCATCGTCGACGACGAATCCAACCGCCAGAGTCAGCGCCATGAGCGACAGGTTGTCCAGGCTGTAGTCGAGCAGATACATCACCGCGAAAGTGCCGACGATAGACATTGGCAAGGCGAGGCTGGGAATAATCGTCGCCGATACGTTGCGCAGAAAAAGAAAAATCACCAGGATGACGAGCACGATGGTGCCGATGAGCGTCAATTGCACGTCGTGCACCGACTGGCGAATCGACTGGGTGCGGTCGAAGAAGATGTCGAGCTGGATGGACTGCGGAATTTGCGCCCGTAAACTCGGTAGAATCGCCTTGATGGCATCGACGACTTCGACGACGTTGGCGCCGGGCTGGCGCTGGATACCCAGGATGACGGCCCTTTTGCCGTTGAACCAACTGCCGACCCGGGTATTCTCGACGCTGTCGATGGCTTTGCCGATGTCTTGGATGCGCACCGGGGCGCCGTTGCGATAGGTGACGACCATCGGCTGGTACGCCGCGGCATTGGTCAATTGCGCATCCGACACTAAAGTGTAAGCGCGGTTGGGGGCATTCAAAGTACCCACCGGCAGGTCCACGTTGCCGCGCTGGATCGAGGCGACGACATCGTCGATGCCGATCTGGCGGGCTGCCAGTTGATTGGGATCTAACTGAATCCGCACGGCGAATTTTTGCGAGCCGAAGACATCGACCTGAGCGACGCCGCTGATCATTGAGATCCGTTGCCCCAAAATCGTCTGGGCGTATTCATCGACGGTGGACAGCGGCAGCGTCTGTGAAGTGAGCGCCAATACCAAGATCGAAAAGTTGGCCGGGTTGACCTTACGATATGAGGGCGGGGTCGGCATATTGGGAGGCAGGTCGCGCGCCGACCGCGCGATCATCGACTGCACGTCCTGGGCCGCGGCATCGATGTTTCGACTCAGGCCGAACTGCAGCGTGATCTGGGTGCGCCCCAGCGTGCTCGTCGAGCTCAGAGAGTCGAGCCCGGCGATGGTCGAGAAATTTTTCTCCAGCGGCGTCGCCACCGACGACGCCATGGTTTCGGCGCTGGCGCCGGGCAAGTTGGCGTTTACGGTAATCGTCGGAAAGTCGACCGTGGGCAGATCGCTCACCGGTAGCGCCCGATATCCCATGACGCCGAAGATGAGTATCCCTAGCATCACGAGCGTGGTCGTGACCGGCCGGCGAATGAAGAGCCAGGAGATGTTCATGACGCGCCCCGCTCCTGCGCTTTACGCTTGCCGCGGGCCTTCCCCCGGTCCTTGCTCTCATCTTTCGTCTCAGCCGTCTTGTTCGCCTCCTTGATATCCACCTGAGACCCCGGACCGAGCAGGAATTGCCCTTCGCGCACGACCAACTCGCCGGCCGCCAGTCCCTTGGCGATCACCGCTTCGCCTTCTTGCGTCTGCCCGACAGTGACCGGTCTCACTTCCACCCGCCTATCTTCCTTGACGACGAAAACCTGCTGGCCTTCCGGACCCACTTGAACCGCTTCGGACGGAATGACAACGGCGTCCGCTTGCGTCGATAGCGTCACGGCGACGTTGATAAACTGCCCCGGCCAAAGTCGTCTCGCGCTGTTTTTGAATTCGGCCTTGAGCTTGATTGTGCCGGTGACGCGATCTACGGCATTATCGACGAACGCGAGACTCCCCTGCTCGGGACGGCCCTCGTCGGAGGGAAAGCGCGCGTCGACTTTGAGCGCCCCCCTCGCCATGTGCCGCTTGATATCGGCCAAATGCTGCTCGGGGACGGAAAAAGTCACGTTGATCGGACTGAGCTGATTGATCACCACCAGCGGCGTGCCGTCGTTGACCCGCACCAAGTTGCCTTCGTTCACGAGCAGGCTCCCCACCTGCCCGTCGATCGGCGAATAAATGTAGCAGTAGCTCAATTGAACCTTGGCATTTTCCACCGCCGCCCTGTCCGCATCCACCACCGACTCCAGCGCGTCGGCATTGGTCCTGATTTGGTCATATTGTTCCTGAGAGACGTATTGCTTCTTGAGCAGTTCGGCATAACGGCGCGCTTGTTCGCGCGCGTTCTGCAGTTGCGCCACGTCGCGGGCCAAATTCGCTTCGGATTGCTTCACCGCGGCTTCGAAGGGACGCGGATCGATGGTGAAGAGCATCTGTCCTTTCTTGACGTTCTGCCCTTCTTTGAAGTGGGCTTGCATGAGCACGCCCGTAACCTGACTCTTGACCGAAACAGTCGCGAACGCTTCGGCGTTGCCGACCGCGCGAATTTGGATGGGGATGGCCTTCTGTTGCGCCGTAGCGACGAGCACCGGCACGGCCTCGCGGCTGCGGCCGCCGCCGCGGCTCTGGCCGCGCTCCCCGGCGAGCCCACCTGCGGTGCGGCCATCAGCCTTGTCCTGCGGCTTGTTAAGCGACCAAGAGTAATATTGTTGGAAACCCGCGAATCCGCCTACGACGACCACCAGGGCGCCAATCCAATAAGAACGCCGCATATTCGCTATCTCCTAACCCGATGGCCGACACAGTCCGTTCCTGGAATCGGCGGGAACGATCATTTTCCGATGGCCCGGACCAGTTGAGCGTCAGCGATCTTGTAATCATAAAGTGCCCGAACATACGTCGTTTGCGCGTCGGTGTAAAGAGTCTGCGCATCCGTCACTTCGATGATCGAACCGACTCCTACCTGGTAGCGTCCATTGGCCAGATCCAGGTTCTCCTTGGCCGCTTTGGCCGCCGCCTCATTCGCCTTGATCCGTTCCTGTAACTCGACCAGTCTAAGATAGCTCTGCTCAACATCGAGGGCAACCTGCTGACGCTGCAGCTCTTCCTGGGATTTGATGACGTAATAATTGTGCAAATTTTCTTCAACTCGATTGGTCGTCCGAAAGCCATCGAAAATGGGAATATTCAAGCTCAATTGAGCCTGCCAAGATACCCTGAGCGGAAACGTATCACGGGCCCCGCTGGTATTTCTGCGTCCGTAAGAGCCATCGAAGCTGATGTCCGGGAGGTGGCCGCGCCGTGCCGTGGCGATGTTTTGGTCCTGCGCCTTTCTTTGGGCTTCGAAACTTTTCAGCTCCGGGCGGTTCGCATAGGCGATCTCCCGAGCTTCCTCGACAGTATACGGAATCGTCGTCATAATCGCCGTTTCTTCGAGCGGGCGCTCCGGCAAGTCTCTAACCCCGAGGGCGTTTTTCAGCGTCACCCACGCGACCTTGACGGCATTCTGCACGACGATCAATTCCGCCTGCGCGTTGTAAAGGTTGGACTCGGCCCGGACGACGTCAATCCTCGCTCTGGTGCCGACTTCGTAGAAACCCCGCGCCTGGCGCACCAGCAAGTCACGACTCTGAACCGTCTCTTCTCTCACCTTTACCAATTCCTTGGCCCCAAGGTACGTATAATAGGCTTGCTTGACTCCGAGGATCACACCGTTGGCCGTCGTTTTGTAGTTATAATCCGTGGCATTCAAGGTTTCCCGAGCCGCCTGCACCGCGCCTTCGCGCTTGCCGAAGTTGTACAAGATCCAGCTAGCGTTGGCTTGACTGGAGAAAAAATCGACAGCTGTACCCGAGGTGCTCGTCGTGCCGGTCTGAAGTGTGGAGCGGTAAGTATTATTAAGAGTAATTGTCGGATAGTACGCCGCCATTTGCTGCCCTAGCACCGCCCTCTGGGCGGCGATTCTCTCGCGTGCGGCCTTGAGGTTGGGATGATTGTCCAACGCGACCAGCAGGGCATCGTCCAACGTCAATACCGGTCCCGTAACGGGCTGGGGCGCCTGGCGCGTCATCTCGATGGCCGGCGCCGCGCCAGCCGCCGCCAGGAACGGGCTGTCAAACGGCCGCAGTAGCTCCGCAGGCTCCGGCACCGCGGTTTCCGGCGCCGGTTCCTCGAGCCCGATCGTTTCAACGGCCGACTCACGGGTCGGCATCGGAATAAATATCTTTTGCCCGGCGCGAATTTGCTTCGGGTCGCTGAGATGGTTCAAGCGCGCGAGTTCTTCGGACGTCACGTCATAGGCCTTGCCGATTCGAAACAGGTTTTCGCCGGGCCGAACGACATGATAAAAACCGGACGATCCATCGAGCGCTGGCGCGGTGCTATCCGCCGCCAAAGCAGAAAATGGGAACATTGTCGCCGTTGCCACAACCAACGCAGCCCTTTCCCATCGCAATAATCGCTTTAGCCCATGGCTCATAACTGCCCCCTTAGCAGACACACCACTGAAAGAGTACAACGTCTTTGGATTTAAAGCAAAATACCAGATGGGGGCGGTTCGGGTGAAGAATGACGTTCGTAGTCAGATTTGGACAGACAGGATACTTGGATTGGCGGCGGCGATGCCCTATGGAAGTACGGCAAAAATTCTCAGCGGAGCGCCGCTGCCGCCCTTGATTTTCATCGGCAGCGCGAAAATAGTCGCGCCCTTTGCGGGGAGCCGGTCCATGGAAGCGACATTCTCGAAGATCGGCACGTTAGCGCCGCCGAAGATTTGGTGCGCGATGAAATCCCGTGACGGTCCATGATCGATGCTCGGCGTGTCCAGACCGACGGATTTGACCCCGCGCTGCTTGACAAGAAACTCAGCAGCCTCTTTCGAGAAGCCGGGAAAATGAAGGTTCTCGGTATCGCCCGGAGCATCCGTGCCAAAATAGCGCTTGCGATCGCCCCAATATTTACCCCACCCTGAGTACATGAGCACGATGGCGCCTTTCGGAATTCTTCCGAATCTCTTCTCCCAAGCCTGGAGATCAACCACGCGCAACAAGTAGTCCCGGTCCGTCTCTGCACCCCGCCGCACGTCGATGACAACGCCGGGTCCAATGGTCTGCGCGAGCGGGATCTTCTCCGTGGTCCATTTGCCTTCGGCGAAATGAAACGGCGCGTCGAGGTGGGTTCCTACGTGCTCGGAGCCGCTGTAGTTGTACGAGGAGTACCAAAATCCTTGCGGCGTTCTGCCTTCGTTCACCGTTTCCAATTGAAACGGTTTGGCCGTCGGCCAGTGCGGTGTGTCGGCGGAGAACGGATAGGTCATGTCCACGAGCTTCTTCTCGTCGATGGCATGAAGCGACGACGCCACGAGCATCATACAGACAGCGGAAATGATGACCGTTCTCATTCTCGCCCCCTCAAAGAAAATACAATTTTTACCACGAAGGACCCAGCGCGGCGAAGTTGCAACCGAAATTCGGAATATCTCCCGCAAAGACGCAAAGGCGCAAAGGAAGAACATTGTCATTTCGAACGAAGAGAGAAATCTTTCCTAGATCCCTCGCATTCGCTCGGGATGACAGGCCTTGGGCCTGTCGCTTAGCGTCTTGGCGCCTTGGCGGGAGCAATATCCGAATCCGAGATTTTCCGACTCCTGGGAAATTTGCGCAAGCTGCGACTACTTCTAACTGCGCTGCCCTATTTGCTTTTCCGCACTGCCTCCAGCTCTCTTTTGGCTTCGATGAATCCCGGATTGATCCCGAGCGTGGCTTCGAACTCCTTCTCCGCCTCGGCGTAGCGGCCACGCTCGGCGAGCACCCTCCCCAATTCGTAGTGCGCGATCTCATCATCGGGACAAAGAGCGATCCCGCTGCGGTAGAGCGTGATCGCCTGCTCGCGATCGGCGGTTGTCTGCGCCTTATCGAAGTATTCGCGAAAGGCGCGGTTGCAGTCCCGCTGCTTTTGCTCTTGCGCCTTTTGACCGGCCTTGATCGCTTCGATTTCTTTTCTCTGCCGGGCGATTTCCTCGTCTTGCTGCTTGATTTGTTCCGCCTGCTTCTCAAGTTCAGCCGTCAAGCAAGAAGAGAGAAACATGAGAGCCAGCAAGAGCGCGGCAACGCCGCAACCAAAAACCCTCGGATTCGGATATTGCTCCCGCCAAGGCGCCAAGCACGCCAAGTTCGGAAGGGAAAGATAGATATTCTTACGGACCATGTTCACCTTTTTTCTCCGACCTTTGCGGCCTTTGCGTCCCTTCGACGTCGCTCAGGGCATGCTTTGCGAGAGACATTTCGAGTTTCAGTTGCGGCTACACCACGCTGGGTCCTTCGTGGTGAGTACTCTTTCACGCTAATGCCGCAGGAACCAAATAATTAAACCTTTCCCCGCGCCGCTTCCAACGCTAGATAAATTTTCTCCGCCTTGATCGGCAAGTCCTTGATGCGCACGCCGACGGCGTCGTAGATCGCGTTAGCGATGGCGGGCGCCACGGGAATCAGCGCGCTCTCCCCGATACCTTTGGCGCCGAACGGGCCGTTGCGGTCGGGAGTCTCCACCGCGATCGGGTCGATGACCGCCGGCATGTCGCCGAACGCCGGCAGGACGTAATCGACAAGATTGGGATTGATCAACTGGCCGTTGTCGAAAGCGATCTCCTCGAACAGCGCCTGGCCGATGCCGGTGATCGCCGCGCCGGCAAGCTGCTGGCGGCAGCCGAGCGGGCTGATGGCCTTGCCGACATCAACGGCCGATGCGTACTTTAAAAGTTTGATCTTGCCGGTATCCTCGTCCACCTCGACTTCGGCGGCGCCGGCTGCGTAAAACCAGAAGGCCGAGGTGCTCTTTTCGCCATACTCGTTTTTGACGGCAGTTTTGACTTGCCCGTCGCCGACCAGCGTGCCGCCCGGCATGCCGAAGCGCTTGAACATGACATCGGCGTAATCGAGCGTGGATTCAGGCAGCCGTATTTTTCCGCCGGCGAAACTGATCTTGTCTTCGGGCACGCCATATTCTCTGGCGACGATTTGTTTGAGCTGGCGCAGGATGTCCTGCGCCGCGAGTTGAACGGCCTTGCCCATATGGAAGGTCGAGCGGCTCGAGGAAGTGGTCAAATCGTAAGGCACGACATCGGTATCGACGCCGAGAACCTGAATCGTTTGTAGCGGAATGCCCAATTCCTTGCCGGCGATCTGCGCCAGCGTGGTTTCCGATCCCTGCCCCATCTCGACCGTCCCGGCGTAAATAGAAAGGCTCGCATCCTCGTTCATCTTCACCACGGCGCAGGAGACCGAAGGCGTAATCGTCGCCTTGATCATGCACGCCAGCCCCTTCCCACGTCGTAAGTTCTCCGACTTTGAACTTTGAACCTTGAACCCTTGAACGTCTCTTTTTCCCCACCCGATCGACTTCGCCACTTCATCGAGACATTCTTTCAGCCCGACCGCGCGCAGGGTTTCCTCCGTGACGAACTTGTCGCCCTCGTCGTAGCCGTTCTTGAGGCGGATTTCGAGCGGGTCCATCTTCAGCGCCGCGGCGATGATGTCCATCTGCGATTCCACCGCCCAGGCCGATTGCGACACGCCGAAGCCGCGGAACGCGCCCGCCGGCGGCTTGTTGGTGTAGACCGAGTAGGAATCGATTTTCAAGTTGGGAATCCGGTAAGGCCCCGCCGCCGTGTAGCCGGATTTCTTGGCGACCCGCGGGCCGATTTCGGCATAAGCGCCGGTGTCGAGATGAATTTCACATTCTCGCGCTACCAGCGTGCCGTCGTTTTTGACGCCGGTTTTCATCCGCAGCACCGCCGCGTGCTTGGTGATCGTGTAGAAAACTTCTTCGCGCGACAACACCACGCGCACGGGCCGCCCGGCTTTCTGTGCCAGGGCGACGGTGATCGGTTCGATTTTTGGATAGACCTTGCCGCCGTAGCCGCCGCCGAGATAGGGCACGATGATGCGCACCTTCGACACCGGGACTTTGAAAATATTGGCGAGCTGGGTGCGCACCACGAAGGGATTCTGCGTCGTCGCCCAGACCGTGATCCGCCCGCCTGCCAGGCCGCGGGCAAGCCCGCCCGGCTCGACCGAGGCGATGCAGGCGTGCGTCTCAAGAAAACTATGCTGCGTCGCCGGCAACGTGAAAGTGTCGTCGAAAATCCGATCCGATTCCGCGAAGCCTTTCTCGATATCGCCACGGTTGAGTCGGAAGTGCGTGCAAATATTCGTGCCGTCGACGGGTTTAAGCTCGGTGAGATCGGCGAAGCCGGATTCGGGGATGCGAACCGACTCATGGACCAGCGTCGGGTTTGGTTTTATCGCGTCCTCGACCGTAAGCACCGCCGGCAGCTCTTCGTACTCGACCTCGATCAGCTTAAGCGCTTCCTCGGCGGCATCAACCGTCAGCCCCGCCACGGCGGCGACGGGATCGCCCACGTGGCGAACCTTTTCCACCGCGACAATCGTCTGATCTTTGAACACCGGGCCATAGTAAGGTTCAATCGCCGCGTCATGAAGAATATCGTCGCGCGTGATCACCGCCACGACGCCGGGAACTTTGAGCGCCTTCGCCGCATCAATCCTCTTGATGCGCGCGTGCGGGTACGGGCTGCGGAGAATTTTCCCATGGCACATGCCGGGAACGATCATGTCCGCGAGGTACTGCGCCTTGCCCGTAACCTTTGTCTCGTAGTCCAGCCGGCGTACTGTTTTACCGATATCTGCTAGTTCCATTGAACCACCCATTCGCTTTGGCGGTCATTGCGCCTTTAAACGAGTCCGTAGAAGTCTCTTCTGGTCCCTCACTGTTCAAGGTTTCAGGTTCAAAGTTCAAGGTGTGGAGCGGGGACGTTGAACATTGAACGTTGAACTTTTGAACGGCGAGCGTCGATCCTCGCGCAAACCCGCAAGAGCCGCCAAGGGTTCACGTTCAACTCAGATCCTCGCCACATTCTTGATCGCCTGCATAATCTCCTGATAGCAACCGCAGCGGCAGAAATTCCCCGCCAGATAATCGCGAATCTGCTCATCCGAAGGTTTCGGACGTTCGTCGAGCAACGCCTTGGCCGTGAGAATAAAGCCGGACGTGCAATAGCCGCACTGCAACGCGCCGAACTCCATAAACGCTTCCTGAAGCGGATGGAGCCCATCTTTGCCGCCCAGACCTTCGAGGGTCAAAACGTCGCAGCCGTCGGCATCCACGGCCAAGACCGAACACGCGCTCACCGGCTTGCCGTCAAGCAGCAGCGTGCACGCGCCGCACACTTGAATATCGCAGCCAAGCTTCGCGCCGGTCAACCCAAACTGCTCGCGCACCAAATCCAGCAACGTCGTGCGCGCCTCGACTTCAACGCTCCGTTCATTGCCGTTAACTCTTAGTGAAATGGTTTTCTTCATCGCCACTCTCTAAATGGGGTCAGGAGCCTATTTCCGCCCTTTAGATTCAAAGTCAGTCGCTCGCGCTTGACAACAAGATCGAGTTGCTACAACCTGCTTAATGAAAAGCTCAAAGACACTGTGAAACGATATTATGTCGTCTATTTCCACTCAAAGCATTCCGCAAGGCAAGATCGTTCTGACCTACGACGACTACTGCGAATTGCCTAACGACCGTAACCGTTACGAGATCCTCGATGGAGAACTTTCCGTGACGCCGGCGCCCACTACAAAACATCAAACAGTCCTGGGTAACCTTCACCGGTTGCTTGCCAACTATGTCGTCGCCAATCAGCTTGGACCGATTTTCATTGCGCCTACCGACCTGATTCTCGCTCCCACGACCGTCGTCCAGCCCGATCTCATCTTCATCGGCAACGATCGCCGCGGCATTGTTACAGAGCGGGCCATCGAAGGGGCTCCGACTCTCGCCGTCGAGATTCTCTCACCCACAACTCAACGCACAGACCGCGAGACCAAAGCACAACTTTACGCAAAGTACGCGGTGCCTCACTACTGGCTCATAGATCCGGATCAACAGACCCTCGAAGCCTATGAGCTGGCCGGTGACCAATACAAGCTCGTCGCCAAAGCTCAAAACGCTGAGGTGTTTACCGCTTCGCTTTTTCTTGGTCTCTCCATCCCGGTCGCCGATCTTTGGGTGTGAGGAAACCAAAAAGGGGTCAGCAGCCATTTTCCGCGTTCCGGTCAGCCCAAACTGCTCGCGCACCAAATCCAGCAACGTCGTGCGCGCCTCGACTTCAACGCTCCGTTCATTGCCGTTAACTCTTAGTGAAATGGTTTTCTTCATCGCCGCTCTCTAAATGGGGTCAGGAGCCTATTTCCTAGTTCTTTTGTACCTAATCGAAAATCGGCAATCGAAAATCAAAAATTATTTCGCCCGTTCATACGCCTTCGCCGCCGCGCGTTTGACCAGCGTGCGCACGATGGCGCGTTTGTACTGTTCCGATCCGCGCAGATCACTGGTCGGGCTGCACTCTTGCGATGCGACGCTGCCGGCTTCTTCGGCAAGTTCAGGCGTAAGTTTTTTCCCGGTGATCAGCGCTTCCGCCTTCCGCGCCCGCACCGGTGTCGCGCCGACGCAGCCGAGGACGATACGCGTGGTTTGAATCGTTTCTTTGCCGGCTTCAAGCGTCAGCCGCACCGCCACGCCCGCCGACGGCTTGTCGACCACGGAGCTGCTGGAGAAACGGATGTACTCGACGCCCGAACGCGGCGGCAGCGGCGGCAGCACAACGTGAGTGAGAATCTCGTCTCCGGCCAGGCTCGTCGTATAAAAGTCGAGAAACAGTTCTTCAACCGCAATCGTCCGCTGCCCACTCGGACCAGCAATCTTCGCCTTGCCGTCGAGCGCAATAAAGATTTGCGACAAGTCGGTGAGCGGCTCGCCGGAGGCGAGATTACCTCCCACCGTGCCCATGTTGCGCACGCGGATGTTGGCGACTTCCCTTTCGGCTTCGCAAAGGACGGGGAACTTTTCTCTCACGAGCACCGACGTTTCAATTTCTCGGTGCGTGACCAGGGCGCCGATGGTCAAGCCTTCGCTGGTATCGAAGCGAATCCCCTTTAGCTCGGAAATCTTTTTGATGTTGACCAAAGTCCCGGGCTGCAAAAGCCCCTGCTTCATTAAAATGGTGAGATGCGCCCCGCCGGCGAACACCTTCGCCTCGTCGCCATGCTGCTTGAGCAGCGCGCAGGCTTCCGCGACCGTCACCGGTTCTAAATAGTCAAAGTTCTTCATGGACCGTTAGAGAAAATCCGAAATCCGAATATCGAAATCCGAAACAAATCCAAAATGAAGAAAAACTCAATGTTCCAAAGTAACTCGTTCGGATTCGATGTTTTGGATTTTCCCAGTTTGAGATTTTATTGACTGCGTTTGTTTCGAATTTCGTGCTTCGGATTTCGAATTTATCTTCTTTTCTAAATGTACTTCACCTTATCGACGCCCGGTATCTCCACTTTCTCGAAACGCCAGCGGTCCTTCATCGGCGCCGTTGCGTCGATGCCCAAGCCCGCCGTCACGCGCGCTTCGAGACAAGAGGGATCGAGCGTGGAGCAGGCGATACGCGGAATAATGATAGCATCCTTGTCCGCCTGGAAGCGCGTCGCCATCGCCCACTCCACCTGCATCGGATCGAAAGGATCGATATCGTCGTCGACCACGATCACCTGCTTTAGCCCGATGCCCATCGACAGCAGCGCCAGAATCACGTTGCGCCCTTCGTTCTCCGCGCGCTTTTTGATCGAAACCACGGCGTGATGACGGAAGGTGCCGCCCGGCGTCATGTTGACGCCGCGCACTTCCGGCACGATCTTCTTCACTTCGCGATAAACCACCGCGGCATTGCCGTACTCAATCAATGTGTGGTTTTCGGTCACCGGCATGCCCGTCAGCGCGGTCTGGTAAATCGGCTTCTGCCGCAGGGTAATCGCGGTCACTTTGAGCACCGGCGCTTGCTTCGCTTCGCTGTAGCAGCCGGGATACTCGCCGTAGGGCCCGTCAGCGACGCGCTCGCCGGGAACCGTCACGCCTTCGATCACGACCTCAGCAAACGCCGGCACCTCGACATCGATGGTCTCGCACTTGGTGAGCTTCACCGCCGCGCCGCGCAGCCCGCCGGCGACGTGAAACTCGTCGATGCCGAAGGGAACTTTGGCCTGGGAGCCGACGACGATCGCCGGCTCGACGCCGATGGCGGTGGCGACTTCCAATCCTTTTTTCTTTTCTTCCGCTTTCAATATCATCCGGCCAAGATGGTGATCGGCCGGCGCCCAGAGAGACAGCCGGTCTTTGCCGAGCACCAGCATTCGATGAATCGAAAGATTGCGGATGCCGGTGTCGGGGTCTTTGCCGATCTGCACGCCAATGGTTACGTAAGCGCCGCAGTCTTTGCTCGCGTGTGTTACGATCGGCAGCTTGGCCAAATCGACTTGATCGCCGGTCCACTTGATTTCTTTGCATGGCCCGGTCGAAACGATCTCCGGCGCGATGCGTTTATCTTCTAAGGTGAGATAACGCTCAAGCATTTTCTCTTGCGGCACGCCGAGGCCGAGCGCGACGAGCCTGCGCGTCGCGAACAGACCGCCCAGAACCCGCCAGCCCGGATAGCCCTTGACGTTTTCGAACAGCAGCGCCGGTCCTTCGATGTCCGAAGTCTTGCGCATGCCCGCGGCGATCTCGTACTTGACGCCGACTTCGTCTTTGACGCGCACAAGCTGCTTCTGACTTTCGAGATGGGTTAAAAATCCTCTGAGATCCTCGAACATGGCTTTCCCTTAACTTTTAGCGATTCGTTCTCGAGAAAGATCCTTCACTTCGTTCAGGATGACGGCGCGATACTTGTCATGCTGAGTCCTTCGAACTGTCTGAAGACAAACTCCGCGAAGCATCTCGCCTTCTATCTCTCCCTTATCAGTCATCGCGCCGTCACTTCAACCGCAAAAGCGGCAGCACTTCGCCGATGAATCGCCGCACCTGTCCGAGCTGATCGTTCGAGGTAAAGCGCAGCACCGGAGTGGTGATGCCCATGTCGAGCCATTCTTGAATTAGGCAGGCGCAATCTTTCGGCAGTCCGTGGGCCAACCAGACTTTGATCAAACTCTCCGGTGGGTAGGCCGGACCGTAATAATGGTTGAAGTAGTCTTTGGCTTGGGCGTAGGCCGCCTGCTTGTCGTCGTTGATATTCACCATGCCGTGAATGGCGCACTCGAAGTTCGATAAGTCCTTGCCTATCTCTTTGGCAGCCTGCTCGATCACCCGCCAACGCTTCGAAAACTCTTCCGCAGTCACGCCCATGGTGATGTAACCGTCCGCCAGTAGGCCGACGCGGCGCATCGCCTGGTCGACGACTTTGTCCCCTACTTGCTCTCGCTCCGGGCTCACCGCGATCCAGATCGGCGGCGGCTTCTGTACCGGCTTGGGCAGGATATTGTGGTTTTCTAAGGTGTAGTACTTGCCGCGGTGAACGACTTTGCTATCGCTCCAAATCTCGCGCAATAGCTCGATGCCTTCTTTCATCCGGCCGACGCGCTCCTCGCGCTTGACGCCGAAGGCCCTGAGCTCGCCCTCGTGGCCGCCGCCGATGCAAACGCCCAACAGGGACCGGCCCTTGGAGATCTGGTCGAGGGTGGCCCATTGAATCGCCAACAGCACCGGATGGCGCACGGGGAACGACGCCAGGCAAATCGTGCCGAGCCGAACTTTTTGGGTGTGCGTCGCCAGGGCGGCGAGCATGGCGATCGCCTCCAAGCGCGGCTTGTGGATCAGGCTGTCGCCGACCCACACCGATTCGAAGACGCCCGACTCCTCTGCGGCCACGGCGGTTTCGATCAGCTCTTCAACATTCGTCAGGCCGAAGAGCACGCCACGATTGGCCAGGCTGATGCCCCACTTCACCGGTAAGTCCCGCATCGTTACAACCCTACAAGCCAGTGTTAGAAGAAGCCCAAAAGTCTGTCAAGCAAACTGCTTGACAGTTCCGGGGGATTTGCAGGATAAGTCCAAAAGGAACCATTCGCGCCCGGAGGTTGGATCTTATGGCAAAGGACTTGCGCAGTTACTTGGACGAATTATTGGAAAAGCGGCCGAAGGACGTTGTCGTGGTCGATAAAGAGATCGACCCGCGCTACGAAGCGAGCGCCATCGTCGAGAAGTTCGAGCGGGAGAATAAATTTCCGCTGGTCTTTTTTAAGAACATCAAAGGTTCGAAGATGCCGCTGGTGATCAATCTCGGCGCCACCTACGAGCGGCTGGCGTTGTCGTTGGGCTCGCCCACGGTGCCGCAGATGGTCAAAGACCTGGCGTCGCGCGAGCATCACCCGGTTGCGGTGAAAGAGATTCCTGCGAAGGACGCTCTCTGTAAAGAAGTGATTCTGAAGGGTAAGGACGCGGACCTCGACCTGCTGCCGGTCTTGACGCTCAACGAAGGAGATGCCGGCGCCTACATCAACGCCGCGGCGTTGATCTGCAAAGAGCGCGGTGGCAACGCCGTCAACGTCGGCATCTACCGCCATCAGAAGCAGGGCAAACGGCAGCTCGGCTTGATGATCAACCCAGCCAATCACGGCAACTACATCCGCGCCGAATACGAAGACCACAACGAGCCGATGGAAGTCGCGCTTGCCATCGGCCATCACCCGGCGTTGAATCTGGCCGCCGTCAGCAAGCAGGCCGGCGTGGGTTCGGAACTGGAAATCGCCGGCGCGTTTCTGGGCGAGCCGCTGGAGGTCGTCAAGGCCGAGACGGTCAACCTGATGGTGCCGGCGCGGGCGGAAATCATCATCGAAGGCATTGTGCCTCCAAAAAAGCGGCAGTACGAAGGGCCTTTCGGCGAGTGGCCCCACTACTATTACAAAGAAGGCGAGCAACCGTACATCGAAGTGACGGCGATCACGATGAGGAAGAACCCGATCTACCAGTGCATCCATAGCGCCCACTTCGAGCACAACATCATCGGCGCCGCGCCGCGCCTGGGCAGCTTGCTCAAGCGCGTCCAAGAAGCGGTGCCGAGCACGACCGGCGTCAACATGCCGCTCTCCGGCGCCGCCCGCGCTCATTGCTACATTTCGGTCAAGAAGCGGGCGGAGGGCGAACCGAAACAGGCAGCGCTCGCGGCCATCGTCACCGATCCGAACATCAAACTTGTCATCGTGGTCGATGACGACGTCGATGTGTTCAACGAGACCCAGGTGCTGTGGGCGCTGGCGATGCGCTTCCAGGCGGACCGCGATCTCGTGATCATTCCGAACATCATCGGTTCGCATCTGAATCCGACGGCTTACGGCTACAACCGATTGGAGAAGGGACCGATGGAAACCAAGCTGATCTTCGACGCCACCAAGCCGCTGCCGCCCTACGATTTTCCCAAAGAAGCCCAGGCGCCGGACGAGGTGCTCAAACAAGTCGACCTCGCGCGTGACACGCGGCCCTACGAGCCGGGGAGGGACGACCAGGCGATTACGGGGAAGCCGTAATCGCCTTTGGTTCAAAACGTTCAAGACGTAACATCGGTTCAAATGGTTCCATTCGTTCCAGCCGTTCAAATCGTGTTCAGACGTTCTGAATCCGTTAACGGTTTGAACGAATTGAACGTTTGGAACGATTGGAACGGGAGCCGATAGGCGACAAGAATGGTCGAAATCGAGGGGGTCTCGAAAAGTTTTAAGAAGACCGTCAACGACGGCACCTCGGAGGTTAAGGCTCTGTCTGATGTTAATCTGTCGATCCGCGCAAATGAGTTTTTGAGCATCATCGGTCCGAGCGGCTGCGGCAAGACGACGCTGCTCAAGATCATCGACGGCCTGATCCCTTTCGACGGCGGTCAGATTCTCATCGACGGCAAAAAAGTCACCGCGCCCGGGCCGGACCGCGCGGTGGTCTTTCAAACCTTCGCCCTGCTGCCGTGGCGCACCGTGCTTGCCAATGTCGAGTTCAGCCTTGAGCTGCGCCAAATTCCCAAGGAGCAACGTATCGCCACCGCCCGGGATTACTTAAGAAACGTCGGTCTGGCGGATTTCGAGAACCACTACCCCCACGAGCTGTCCGGCGGCATGCAACAACGCGCCGGATTGGCTCGGGCACTGGCGGTCAACCCGACGATCCTCTTGATGGACGAGCCTTTCGGCTCCGTTGACGCGCAGACGCGCCAACTGCTCCAGGAAGAGCTGCTGGAACTTTGGCAACGCGAGCGGAAAACGGTGATCTTCATTACCCATAGCATGGACGAAGCGGTCTACCTCTCCGATCGGGTCGCGGTCATGACACCGCGGCCGGGGCGGGTCGCCGAAATTCTCGAGGTCCCGTTGCCGCGCCCGCGCAGCGCCGGGGAGGTGCGGCGCGATCCCAGGTTCGCCGAGCTGACGAATTATATTTGGCACAGTCTCAAGAAAGGGATGGAGAACGGCCGTTGAAAAGCCGGTCCGAGATTAACCTCCTGTCGATCCTAACGCTGGCGATCTTGTGGGAAGGCGCCGGGCGTATGATCGATTCCATGTTGATTCCGCCGCTCTCGAAAATCGGCGCCGCGTGGTGGAAGCTTTTGCTGAGCGGCAAGCTCCTGGCCAATTTAACCCTGAGCCTGTGGACCCTGGCGGCCGGTTTTTTCTTGGCGGTTTTCATCGGCATTTTGATCGGCGTCCTCATGGGCCGCTTTCGCGGCGTCGAGCATTTTCTCGACCTCTACGTCAACGCGCTCATGTCGGCGCCGAGCACGGCTTTCGTGCCCGTGCTGATCCTATGGTTCGGCCTCGGCGTCGAATCGCGCATCGCCGTGGTTTTTCTGTTCGCGGTCTTTGTAGTCATCATCAACACCATGACCGGCGTGAAACAGGTGGATGGTACTTTCGTGGAAATGGCCCGTTCCTTCGGCGCCAAAGAGCGGGAAGTGTTTTTCAAGATCCTGCTGCCGGCGGCGCTGCCGGCGATCATGGCCGGGGTTCGTTTAGGAATGGGGCGAGCGGTCAAAGGCATGGTCACGGCGGAGATGCTGCTGACGCTGACGGGCATCGGCGGGATGATCATGCAGTACGGCTCGGCTTTCGCCACCGATTCCTTGTTCGCCCTGATTTTGACGATCTTGATCGTCGCGATGATAACCATGAAGCTGGTGCAAAAGGTTGACCAACGTCTCACCGGATGGAAAGTGGAGATCGCCATCGAATAGGTTTCTCTAGCAGCACAATCTCGCGCAAGGGCACAAAGGAGCGCGAAGCAAAGAAAAAACTCGAAATCCGAAATTCGAAACAATTTCAAATGACTCAAAGGCACAAATTCCAAACCAGTCCGTTTCGGATTTCGCGATTGGGACTTAAATCTTCGGGTTTGTTTCGGATTTCGATATTCGGATTTCGGATTTTGTTTCACTGGTGTCTTGTCGCGATAAAACAAGAAGAAGGGCGTCTACAGCGGGCAAGCAAAATCACTATAAACAAGGAGGGCTTTTTATGACCAGGTCGTTCGCGACAATAGCGGCGTTGTTTGCGGTTCTAATCCTCGGGTTGATCGGCGGCGAAGCCCAGGCGCAGAAGAAAGTGCGCTTCGCTTATCCATCCTCGGCGGACATGGGCGATGTGCCGTCGCTGCTCGCCTGGGAGCAACTCAAAAAACAGGGTATCGAGGTCGTCCCGACGTTCTTTCCGAAAACCGACCTCGCCGTCCAAGCGGTCGTCGCTGGCGAAGCGGACATCGGCTCGGCCGCCGGCATCGCGGTGGTCAAAGCCGTGGAGAGCGGCCTGAATGTGAGAATCATCGCCGAGCAGGTGCGCAACGAATGGCAACTGGTGACGCCGGTGTCCTTCAAGGACGCCAAACAGCTCAACGGTAAACGGGTCGGTTATCACGCGCCGATCACGGTGACCGAAGCGCTGGTCAAATGGATGGCCCAACATTACAAGATTACACCCAACTGGATGATCATTCCCGGCTCCGACGTGCGCGCCGAGGCGCTCATGCGCGGTCAATTGGACGCCACGCCGGCAGAGATCGTCGATGTGCTGAACATCTTGAGCGCCAAACCCGGCCAATTCCATGTCTTGATCTCCTACGCCAAAATTTTTCCACAGCTCATCGGCTCGATGTATTTCACCCGCGCCGATTATCTGCAGAAGGAAACCGCAACTGTCGCAAGCGTGCTTGAAGCCGTCCTCAGGGCTCATCGCAGCGCCGAAGAGCGTCCCGCGTCGGTCAAAGAAAACGCGCTGCGCTTGCTGCCGGAAACCAAACCGGCATTGATCGACGCTATCGCGGCTTCTTACAAAGAGCTGAGGATCTGGGACCTCAACGGCGGCGCCGGCAAAGACCGCGGCGAGGCCAGCATCAAGTTTTTCGAGGACGCCGGCTTGCTTAAAAAAGGCGCCGTGAATTTCCAACAGGCCTTCGACACCGGGCCGCTGGACCGAGTGATCAAAAAGATCGGGCGAAAATAGGAATGGCGGCAGGGCCTTGGCGAACTTGGCGTGCTTGGCGCGAGGAATTTTCTCAGAGTCATTTTGTCAAGCAATTTAAGCGTAAGAACCTGGCACAAACAGCACCGCTTGTCCTGAGCCCGGTCGAAGGATGAGCGGTCTATCAGCAGCCGGATGAAACCCAACGCCCTCAGACTCCTTTCCCTGATCACCCTCGCGCTGATCTGGGAGACCGCGGGACGAACCGGCAACGCCAGGCTGTTGCCGCCGTTTTCCAAAGTCGTGACCGCTTGGATCGAACTGCTCGTCTCCGGACAACTCTTCCAGGCGCTCGCCATCAGCTTGCAAGCCCTGGCGATCGGTTTTGTTTTGTCCGTAATCTTCGGCGTGCCGTTGGGACTTCTCATGGGCCGCTATCGCCGGCTCGAGTCTTTCCTCGACATTTACATGACCGCGCTGCTCACCGTGCCGATGATTTCCTTTATCCCCTTTCTGGTCATCGCGTTTGGGTTAGGGCTCCACTCGCGGGTGTGGATCGTATTTCTCTTCGCCTTCGTTATCATTGCGATCAACACCACCGCCGGTGTCCGCAACGTCGACGCGACGTTGACGGAAATGGCGAAATCCTTCGGCGCGAGAGAGCGCGAGCTTTTCCTGAAAGTCATCTTGCCCGCCGCGCTGCCAATGATCATGGCCGGCATCCGCCTCGGCATGGGCCGCGCCGTGCTCGGCATGGTCACCAGCGAAATGATTCTCGCCGTCGTCGGTTTTGGCGCCATGCTCATGACCTTCGGCGCATCGTTTAATTCCGCCGCGTTGTTCGCAACCATTCTGACGATTGTGCTGCTAGCCGTGGCGCTCTTGGCGTTGATTCAGCATCTGGATCGGCGGCTCACGCCCTGGCGGGCCGCGTCCTGAACCTTTTCTAATGTCGCAATATGAGGTAGATGTGAGTCTCGGTGACTTGAATTGCCGGCGCTCACCGGCAAATTGAATCGGCAGACTGGGCCAGGCCCGTTTGGAGAGTGCGTCAATGAAAAAACAATCCTTAAGAACACTGAATTTACTGTTTTGCGCGATCGCCACGATAGCGCTGGCGAAACCTTACGCCGGGGCGCAAACCCCGATGGAAAAACTCCGCGTCGCCTACACGGTGATCGCGCCGACCCAGTTGAACGTCTGGACGGCCAAAGACATGGGCTTCTACACCAAGCATGGGCTCGACGTTGAATTGGTGCTGCTCGTCGGCGCGCCGCTGGCAGTCACCGCTATGTTGGCCGGAGAAACGCCGATTGTGCATACGGGAGCTTCGGCCGTGATCACCAGCAACTTGGCAGGTTCCGGTAGCTTATTGGTCGCCGGCGCGATCAATCGCTTTCCTTACGTTCTCTATGTCACGGACCAGATCAAGCGGGTGGAAGATCTCAAAGGCAAGAAGTTCGGCGTCAGCCGGGCCGGCGGCGCCGACAACGCCGCGGCCGTTACCGTCCTGGAAAAACTCGGCGTCAAAGAGAACGAGGTGACCTACGTGCAAGCCGGCTCGATTCCCACCCGCCTCGCGGCGATGCAGACCAACACGCTTCAGGCAACGCTGCTGCAAGCGCCGGAAACCCTGAAGGCGAAAGAGCTCGGGCTACGCGCGCTGCTCGACTTCACGAAGCTCGATGTCGAATGGCAGCAAAACGGCGTCGCCGTTACGCGTGACTACATCCAGAAAAAACCGGACACCATTCGCCGCTTCATGCGAGCCTACGTCGAAGCGATTCATTACAATCTTACCAACTCGAAGGGAGCGCAAAGGATTCTGCAAAAGTATCTGGCGATCAAAGACGTAAAGATGGTCGAAGAGGCTTACAACGAGATCGTCGTCAAACTGACGCGCCGCGTCCCCTATCCAACGGAGCCGGGCATCCAGATTTTCTTGGACCAACTGAAACTCAGGAACCCCAAAGCCGCCCAAGCGAAGCCGAGCGACTTTACCGACATCAGTTTTCTGAAAGAGCTTGAGTCGAGCGGCTTTATCGACAAACTCTATAAGTAGAACCCGTTCAAATCGCTCAAGTAGTTCAAGGCGTTCAAACCGTGCGAACTTCCGAGACGATTTGAACGGCTTGAACGTTTTGAACTACTTGAACGAACAACCGCACCAACTAACATCCGTTTGCGAATTCACCAAAGCTACGGTTTATAAATCACTATACGCAGATCCCGTCCCCGCCCGCCCTCCGGGCATGCGCTGATGCCGACGAGGCAATCCATCTCGGAGCGCAGGTCCATCATGTCCCCGCCGGGCCTGGGCCGGGTCATCGAATAGCGCATCGATCCGGTTTTGGCATTGATGACCATGGTCTGAAAAATATTGAGCGGGCTCGGGACATCCTCCTTCAAAACGCCATAGGGCCTCAGCGCCTTGGCGAGATTCTCCCAACAACCATGCTTGGGCGCGACGACTTTTTTTCTGCCCAATCTTTTCCAAACGCCGCCGTAAATCTTGAAAATCTCATCACCCCATTTTTTGTAGAAAGAGGTGCTGCACATGCCTTTCTCCATGTCATGGGTGCCGCGGTAGGTGTCTTTGACGATGGTCTGCATGACGTTGTTGTATTTTGAGATCAACACATCGCCCGTGGTCACGTAAATCTTTCCTTGATCGACCTTGGTGCGGGCCTGATCGAAACGCTCTTTAACGTCGTGCAAATTGAAAACGACGTAGTCCGCCGTCGACTCGCCGATCACGCGAAGGGTCTGGCCCTTCTTGACGACAAATGTTTTCCCGGTGTTGCTCTTGACGACCGACTTGCTGATTATTCTCACCGCAACCTCCTTGCATGAATTTTCTGAGTGCCTCACAAGTTAGCCAAAGGCGCGCCAGAAAATCAAGGCGATACGCCGGTTAAAGAGTCGTTCGTGCCATAGGAAAATGGCCATCAGATATGATATAGACTAGCGCACTTCCGAACGGATGATTTGACTTATCCAGCGCATTCGATACAACGCCCGGAAGGAGCGTTGAACGCATCAAAATGGCGGAAACGGCAATCCAAACTCGACTGGAAGACCGGCCCCGGGATACGTCGGTCATCCAGGTCGAAAAAGTTTCCAAGCTCTTTCGCACCCCCACCGAAGGGACCATCGGCGCGCTCCAAGAAATCAGCGTGGACATCCGTCACTCCGAGTTCGTGACCGTAGTTGGACCCAGCGGCTGCGGCAAATCGACGCTGCTCAAGCTCATCGCCGGTTTCTCGGCGCCGTCGGCGGGGCGGATTCTCTTTCAGGGCGAAGAAGTGCGCGGCCTCAATACCAAGACAGGGTATGTCCCCCAGGAAAGCAAGCTCTTTCCCTGGCTCACGGTAGAGGAAAACGTCGGCTTCGGTTTGGACTCGAAACGCTATTCGCGGCAAGATCGCGAACGGCAAGTGAGCCAATTCATCAGCCTGGCGGGACTGGCCGGGTTCGAAAAATATTATCCGGCGCAGCTCTCGGGCGGCATGAGCAAGCGCGCTTCCATCGTGCGCGCCCTGGCCTACGAGCCGCCAGTTATTCTCATGGACGAGCCCTTCGGCCCGCTGGACGCCCAGACCCGCATGGTGCTCCAGGACGAGCTGCTGAAAATTTGGGAGCAAAAGCGCCAGACCATCGTCTTCGTGACCCACGACCTCGTCGAAGCCGTTGCGCTGGCGGACCGCGTGGTGGTGATGACTCACCGCCCCGGCAAGATCAAAGACGTGATCAATGTCCCGATGAGCCGGCCGCGGAATATTTTCGAAATTCACCGCCAGCAAGGCTTCGACGAAGCCTACGGCCGTTTGTGGAATATTTTCCGACACGAGCTGATGATCGGAGCGCACTAGGATTCGACGATGTCCGAAGAGCTGAGCCGAGACCAGGCGGTTTCCAGCGCTACCAGGACGGCCGCCGCGCCGCTGGCGGATTCCGCGCCCTTCCTGCGCGGCCTGGGCGTGACCATCGTCCGCGTCGGGATCATCGGCGGGTTTCTGCTCCTCTGGGAAATTGCGTCGGGCCGGTGGATCGAGCCATTTCTCATCAGCAGCCCGAGCCGCATTTTCTCGTCGTTGATCAGCGGTTTTCAGTCGGGTGAGCTGCTCCAACACACCTGGGTGACCTTTGAAGAGATCGCCATCGGCTACCCGCTTGGTGCGATTGCAGGCATCGCTTTAGGTTATTGGTTCGGTCGCAGCCGGGTGCTGGCTGAAATCTTCGAGCCGATCATCATCGCTCTCAATGGAATTCCCCGCACCGCCTTAGCGCCGCTTTTCATCGTCTGGCTGGGGATCGGCATCTGGTCCAAAGTCGGCGTCGTTTTTCTGCTGACTTTCTTTCTGAATTTTTTCAACACCTACTCCGGCATGCGCCAGATGGATCAAGAATACGTCGACCTCGCCCGGCTCATGCGGGTGCGGGGTTTGAAGTTAACTTTTCGCGTTATCCTGCCGGCGATCTCGCCCTATATTTTTACCGGTATCAGGACCAGCATACCTTTCTCGGTCATCGGCGCCATCGTCGGCGAATTCATCGCCGCCACCGAGGGCATCGGTTTTTTTATCCGGCTCTCGGCGGGAATCTTCCGGACTGCGGATGTCTTTGTCGGCATCATCGTCCTCATGGTCATGGTGATCATCATGGACAAAATCGCCGGGTTGGTAGAAAAACGGGTGTTGAGATGGCAAACACAAGCGGAACATGTACAGGTTCAGGGATAGAAAGGAGCTGGGAAATGAAAAAAGTGCATAAAACTCATCTAAGGGCGATCATTTTGGCGCTGCTCTTTTTGTTCGCGCAAGTTCCGCATGTCAGCGCGCAACAGAAAGCTACGCCTGAGGTGACCATTGCTACGGCGGTTTCTAATCTGGCATTTGCGGCCCTGTGGGTCGCCGAGCAGCTCAAATACTTTGAACAAGAGGGTGTGCGGGCCAAAATTACGTCGGCGGGCGGCGGTTCTCCATGCCAGTCCGCAGTGGTGGGGCGTTCAGTTAACTTCTGCGCCTCATCGTCGGAGGGCTTGGTGCTCGCGCATGTCGAGGGTGCGCCACTGGTCGCGATTCAGGCCCATAATAGCAATTTGACCCTCAGCCTCGCCGTGCGTAAAGAGATCGCCGACAAGCACAAGCTGACGCGAAAGAGCCCTCTCAGCGCGCGCCTCAAAGTGCTTTCACAACTGGGGCCTATCGGCGCCACGAGTCCGGGTGCCGTATCCGAGCAGATCTTCAAGTTTCTCGTGACCAAATCCGGCGGGGATCCCAGCAAGCTCAAATTCGTATACCTGGGTGGACCTCAGCTACCGGCGTCGCTGATGAATAACGTGGTTGACGCCTTCGCGCTTTCACCGCCATCGGCCGAGGTCACGGAAGCAGCGGGCAAGGGTTACGTCCTTATTCCGCTCGGGCTCGGCGAAGTTCCGGAACTGACGGGCTATCCCTATGAAGTGCTCATGGCGCGTCCCGATTACGTCGAGGACAATCGCAAGATCGCCATGGCCGTTGCGCGCGCCCTCTCCCGCGGCGGGGCGCTGTTTCATACTAAACCGGAAGCCGCGAAGTCGGCTCTGCGGGCTCATCGCTTTTCGAACCCAAGTAAGTTGGACCAAAAGGTTTTTGATTTGTCCTTCGATACGGTCAAGCCGGCCATGCCTCGCTGGGGTAATATGACGACCGAAGGTTGGAAAAAAGTCATCAACTTCGCAGCCGGCGCCGGCATCATCAAAGACCCGGCCAAGATTCCATCGGCGGAGGAAGGACTTCTTTGGACTAACAAATTCGTCGGCAAGCCCTAGCCTCGCTGCGCTCGGCATCTCAGATTTCAGATCTCAAATCGAATTCGTGAGTCGGCCTTCTGAAATCTGAGATATGTAATCTGAGATTCGCTAATCGCTACGCGATTAGCGATAGCCCATGGCCGCGAGAAACTGCTTCAGCGAGTGAAACCGGAAGTAAGGGTTGGTCTGCTTCTCGGCGCCGATCGTCGAGGTTGGCCGGTCGGAGTAATTGTGTCCGGGAAACAAGATCGTTTCGTCGGGCAACGCCATCAACTTCTGCGTCAGGCTGTAATACATCTGCTCCGGGTTGCTGCCGGGGAGATCGATTCTCCCGCACGAACCGATAAAAAGGGTATCCCCCGAGACGATTCGATTGTCCACGAGAAAACATTGCGAGCCCGGCGTATGGCCGGGCGTGTGCATCAATTGAATCTCCACGCCGCCGACGTCGATCTTGTCGCCGCTCTCCGCTTTGATAATGTCGGACGCCGACGGCCCTTTGAGAAACTCCGCTTCCGTTCTGTGAACTACGACCTTGGCTTTGCATTTGCCGAGCAGCTCCGTGACGCCCTCGATCTCGGTGCCGGCAAACCGCCCGCCGACGTGATCCGGGTGCGTATGCGTGACGAAGGCGTGGGTGATCTCCACGTCGTCCTTGGCCGCGAGCCGAAGAATCGTGTCGATCTCCCAGGCGGCGTCGACCACGGCGGCTTTGCGTGTCTCGGCAGAACCGATGAGATAAACATAGTTCTGCATCGGCCCGAGTTCGATTTGTTTGAAATAAAGGCGATCTTTCATTTAACTTTCGCGGAGAGCGACGCGTAACTGACGCCCTCGCCATTATCCTGGCTCACAGGCAAACCCGAAGCCGCCCAGCCCGGCGCAACCATATTGCCCGACGGACCGCGCATGCCGCCGAAGCCGCCGATCATATTGGCAACATCCTGATAACCCGCCTGTTGCAGCAAACCGGCTGCCGCGTTGGAGCGCGGCCCCGCCTGGCAGCCGACGATGATCTTTTTCTCCTTGGGAAAATGGCTCTCCACGACCTTCACGAAGTCGGGATTCATCACCATACCGCGCGCCGGATCGGGGAAGGCTACCGGAATATTGACCGCCCCCTGCGGATGGCCGTTGGCAAACTCCCGCTCGGTCCGCACGTCGATGTAAACGGCGCTTGAATCGGCTGACAAAATTTCCTGCGCCTGTGGCGGCGTGATTTCTTTGATGGCCATATCGACCTCAGTTGTCAGTATTCAGTGATCAGTTATCAGAGAAATTCTCTATTACGAAACTGGCAACTGACAACTGGCCACTGATCACTATATTTACATTCCCATAATATTATACCCGGCGTCGACATGCAGCACTTCGCCGGTCACCGCGCTGCCCCAGTCGCTGCAAAGATAGAGCGCGGTCTTGCCGACTTCTTCCGCGTCGATGTTTCTTTTAAGCGGCGCGCGCTCGGCGACGTGATGCAGCATGGTTTTGAAATCGGAGATACCCGCGGCGGCCAACGTTCTGAGCGGTCCGGCGGAGATGGCGTTGACGCGAATACCCTTTGGGCCGAGATCGTGGGCAAGATACCGGACGCTCGCCTCCAGCGCCGCCTTGGCCACGCCCATGACGTTGTAATTCGGAATGACTCTCTCCGAACCCATAAAGGTGAGTGTCAGGATCGATCCGTTTCGTCCTTCCATCAACGGCGCTGCGTGGCGCGCCAGGGCGACAAGAGAATATGCGCTTACATCCAACGCCAGATGAAATCCGGCGCGGCTCGTCTGCACATAAGGATTGGACAAGTCTTCTTTGTTGGCGAAAGCGATGGCATGGATCAAGATATCGATGCCGCCCCATTGTTGTTTGAGCGTCGCAAAAACTTTCTCAACCTCTTCGTCCTTGGTCACGTCGCAAGGCAAGACAATCTTCGAGCCGATCCCTTCGGCCAGCGGCCGAACACGCTTCTCCAAAATCTCACCGGCGAAAGTAAACGCCAGCTCCGCCCCCTCAGCGTGAAACGCCTCCGAGATCGCCCAGGCGATGCTCCTCTCATTCGCCACGCCGAAGATGGCGGCCCGCTTCCCCTCCAGCAATTTCATGAATCCCTCCCCGCCGATTTTGGATTTTCGATTTTGGATTTTGGATTGTCGGACCAAGACTCCAGACCTCGGAGCCAAGACTTATCATTCATGCGTGTTGTCCCTAATCCAAAATCCGTCCGAGTCGCCTCACTCCTCACTATTTACTCCTAACAGTCACCTGATGATTCTACTCGCCCGCACCAGCACGTTGGGCGGAACCGTCAGGCCGATCTGCTTCGCCGCCTTGAGATTGATGACGAGATCGAACTTCTTGGGCCGCTCCACGGGCAGTTCGGCCGGCTTTCTCCCCTTAAGAATCATATCTACGTACTCAGCGGCGCGCCGGAACATCTCTGAACGGTCGGCCGTGTAACTCATCAGTCCACCTGCCTCGACAGCCTGGGTGCTGTCATACATTGCTGGAAGGCGATTCTTCTCCGCTAGCTCTATGATCCGTTTTCGGTGAAAACCGAAGAATCCGCCGGCTGTCACCAGAAGGGCCCCAGCACGCTTATTGGTTGCGGCTTGAAATGCCCGTTCGAAGTCGTTAGGCCCTTTCACCTCTAAAGATTGAATACCTATCTTTAAGAACCGAGCCACAGTTTCCGTCTCTTTTAACACAATGTCCGCGTCTGGATAGCTCGTACTCCAGAGCACGCCCACCCGTGAGAGTTTGGGAATGGTTTCCTTGAGCAATTCGAGCCGTTTTCCGTTTATCTCGACGTCAATATCGGTCATCCCCGTGATATTTCCACCGGGGTGCGCGAGGCTGGCGACGATGCCGCGCCTTACGGCATCCGCGCCGAATCCCATGACAACAGGGATCGTCTTGATCACGTCCTTGGCAGTCTGCGCCGCCTCAGTCCCGTTGGTAACGATAACGTCACAGTTGAGACGGAATAGCTCGGCGGCAAGGTCTGGCAGACGCTCAACCTTGCCCTCATGATATCGGTACTCAATTGTGATGTTCTGCCCCTCGATGTAACCGAGCTCACGTAAACGTTCACGAAATGGCTTTATGTTAGTCGCTGCAATAGAAGCCGTGCCCCCTAGATAACATATGCGCGCGACTTTCTTCGGCTGCTGCGCGTCGGCGGATGAGCAAAGCGCAAAGAACATAGCGCTAAGCGCGAAGCTAATGAATTCCTTTCTCATGAATTTACCTCCCCCGCTGTTGCCATTGCCTGCCGCCAATTATCTAAGACAGCGCCACGGGTGCCCAAATCAGATACGCTCCGCCTGAATCGGCAAGAACAAACTTGAGCCCTTTGTGACTTTGCGCACCGTGTTATGGATATTCGACGATCGCCGCAATAGCCAGGACAATCTCCTCCATCGTCGTGGGTGAAACCTGCCCTAACTTCCGAATGAAGCGGCGCTGATCCATGCCGCGCAGTTGCAAAGTATCGACTGCCGACACTTTGGTGAGG
>Ga0214472_10000901_pt1 | contig 35225 bp, 32 predicted proteins | sample RVTome_6_FD_207662 | JGI IMG/M metagenome (GOLD analysis project Ga0214472, IMG submission 207662) | Soil microbial communities from uranium-contaminated site in the Upper Colorado River Basin, Wyoming, United States - RVT140D175 | ecosystem: Environmental > Terrestrial > Soil > Contaminated >...
AGACGATGCGCCGTCGCCCCCCAAAGGCCTTGGCGACGGCTGCGTCGAGGACCCGGACACTCGCCGCCCAGAGGTCGGGGCCGATGCCGTCCCCCTCGATGAACGGGATGATGGGATCGTCGGGAACCCGGAGTTGACCCCCCTTGAACTGGATGCGATGGCCGGTGAGGGAGGGATCGCGCTGTCCCGTCTTCGCCATAATCTTCTCCCTTGTCTGTCCCGCACGCGTCCGCAGGGGAACACCCCGCGGCCACACACGCCCCTGCCGCAATACATTCGACAGGCGTCGCCGAAAAGAACGGTGCTCACGCTACCACGGAGAAGCGAGGGTGTCAAGGAAACGCCGGCGTTTCACAGCCTCATGCGCGGAGAGAAGATCGAGGATCACCCGAGAAGCCGGCTCGCGATGTGACAGCCGTGCCATGCGGCGGCCGCGGCCCCGCGGCCCATCGGGCTCTCGGGCCGGATCACGTGGAGGTTTCTCGGCCGGAGCCATCGGCGGGCCAGGAGGAAATGCTCCGATCGCTTGGGCGGAGACGAGGCGGGACAGACCCGAGCCTTGCCCCATCCTGGAAAGGCCCGCTCCAAAAGTTCGAGGGGCTCCCTCGCGGAACCCTGGAGAATCCGGACGACCACCGCTCGCTGGCCGGGCGCCCCGTCATCCCGGGTGCCGGCAGATGCCAGGGCAACATGCAGGAGTGCGACGGGTGTTCCTTCGCCCGGATCGGTTTCCACGAGGAGAACGTGCTGTGCCAACTCGCCCGGGATCAGCGTCTCGTCGACGAGCAAATGGAAGATGCGATCCCCGGGCCCCGGTTCGGGCTCCCACACTAGGTGTCGACAGGACATCACCTCTCCATCCGTGGTCGTCACCCCTTGAACCGTCCTCCATCGGCTCTTGATTTCGCCCACCGCGCCGATGTCGATCTCTCCCCCGGCCCTGCGGAAGCGCTCGACGAGCTGCCCGGTGAAGGCCGAAACGCCGTCTTGAGGGGCAAACAAGCCCCGCTGCGCATGCCCGAACGCTGCGGAGGCCATGGCGACGGTGGCCTGCCCGGGTTCCACCCGGAAGCAGGCTGCCGCCAATGCCTCCGCCACTGTACAGAAGGGGGTCGCCAGGCGGTATCTTCGGAGAAAAGCCCGGAGGGAAAGCCGGCCGACACGCCAGGCGCCGTCCCACCCCCCGATGCGTCCGAACCGACCCGTCATGTCACGCGGTACTCCTGCGGCCAGACGGCAGAGCCGTTCCGTGACGCGCAGGATCGTCGCCCCCTCTTCTGAGAACTCCCGCCGCAGTTCCCGCTCCCAGTCGGTCCCAAGCCTGTAGAGGCTCACGCGGTGACGGGGCAGGACCACCTGGATGCCCGGTTCGAGCCGGACGACGCCCGGTCCCCCGGTCCCGGGCGCAAGCAGCGATTGCAGCGGCCCCCCGTCCTCAAACCCCCACCACAGCTCTGGCGACCGCTCGTGGGTGATCCGATCCTGAACCCAGCAGAGCGAATCATCGAGCGGTCGTCGGGTGAGGAGGAGGACCCGCCTGCCCCGGCGGGCCAGGATGGTTCCACACGTCAGGCCGCCGAGACCCGAGCCGATGATGAGGCAATCAATTTCGCGACGCATGCTCTCGTCCCCGTCCGGACGAACGTCCCCGCTGAAAGCGGAGGCGGATCGGGTTGCCCGCGAAGCCGTACGTCGCCCGAAGGCGGTTCCCGAGATACCGCGCGTAGGAAGGGGGGATGCCTTTCGGATCACTGACGAAGATGGCAAAGGTGGGCGGGCGCCACCCGACCTGGACGGCGTCCCGGATCATCACCGGCCGGCCGCGCGCCGACGGCGGGGGATGGGCGGCAACCACTTCCTCGACGAGGCGCTGCAGTTCCTCGGGAGGGATGCGGAGATCCCGCTCCTTCAGGACCTGCTCCACAACAGGAAAAATTGTGAATACGTGCTGACCCGTGTGCGCCGAGATGAAGAGGACCGGGGCGTACTCGAGATGACCGAGTCGTTCCCGAATGCGCTGCAGGTGCAGGTCCGCGACCCCCGCCCCCTTTTCCACCAAATCCCACTTGTTCACCAGGAGGATGGCGGCGCATCCCGCCTCCTGGGCAATGCCGGCGATGCGGGCGTCCTGGCGCACCACCCCGGTCATCGGATCGAGCAGGATCAGTGCTACATCGCAGCGTTTGACGCTCTGCACGGCCCTGAGCACGCTGTAGTACTCGAGGCGATGGCCGACGCGGCTCTGGACCCGAATGCCCGCGGTGTCCACCAAAACGTACCGCTGCCCCTGATAGGTGAACGGAGTGTCGACGGCGTCCCGCGTCGTCCCGGGATCGGGACTGACGATCACTCGTGGCTCACCCAGGATCCGATTGACGAGGGAAGATTTCCCCACGTTGGGCCGTCCGATCACGGCGATGGTGACGGGCTCAGGGGAAACTTCCACGCGCTCCTGTGGGGGCAACGCTGCGAGCACATGATCGAGCAGATCGCCCACCCCGATTCCGTGCTCTGCGGAAACCGTACGAACGTCGCCGAAACCGAGCCGGTGAAACTCCACGGCATCCGGCGCGCCCGTCGGCACATCCACCTTGTTGGCGACGAGGAGGACCGGTCGCTCCGTCTGTCGGCGGAGCCGCAGGGCGATCTCCTCGTCTACCGGGGTGAGCCCCTCCCGGGCATCGACGAGAAATAGGATGACGTCCGCCTCCTGGACAGCCCGCTCCGCTTGCGCGACTACCTCCTGCGTCAACGGAGTGGAAGGGCCCGGCTCGAGACCCCCGGTATCCACGACGGTGAACGATCGGCCTCGCCACTCGGCCGTCCCATAATTCCGGTCCCGGGTGACCCCGGGGGTCGCTTCCACGATCGCGCGACGTCCCCCCACGAGCCGGTTGAAGAGGGTGGACTTTCCGACGTTGGGACGGCCCACGATGGCCACGGTCCCTTGCGTTTCCACGGGCTTCTGCTCTCTCCGTTGAACCACGGGAGTAGCATACTGCATCAGCACACCAGGCGCAACGCAGCAGCCCGGCGCGCCGCCACGGTGAGATGGGGCCGACGCAGGCGGAGTCGCAATGCCGTGGAGACGTACGCAGGACAACCGAGAAGTCCGAGGGGGGATCGGGCGGCGAGGCGCACCCTCTCCTATGCAGGCGAGGCGTTTCGCGACCGGGCGACCAACTCGGCCACGAAACGGTACAGGTAATCGAGCCCCGACAAAACGGTCACGGCCGCCGTCCCCCAGATCAGGGGGTCGAGGTGCCGACTCCCCCCCACCGTCGTCATCGCCGCCAGCACGGTCAGCACCTGCAACACGGTACTCACCTTCCCCAGCGTCGACGGGGGGTAGCCCAGACGGCCACTGACCGCGTACAACACGCAGGATCCCACCACGAGCAGAACGTCCCTTCCCACTCCGACCACCACCAACCAAAGGGGGAGCCGTCCCACAAGGGCCAGGCTGAAGAAGGCCGACCCCAGCAGGACTTTATCCGCAACCGGGTCGAGGATTCTCCCGAATTCCGTCCGTTCCCGCAGCGACCGAGCCAGAAACCCGTCCAGCGCGTCGGTGAGCCCGGCGATCAGAAACACAAGGAGGGCCCACGAGAACTCCCCCTGGAAAAGCAAGAGCACGATCACCGGTGTCAGGATGACGCGGAGAAGGGTGAGCCCATTGGGGAGGTTGAATATCATCGCCCGCCTGTCGCCTCAGCCCCCTCTGCCCGCCTTGGACTCGACGGGCGCCATCTCGAGGGTAACCAGTGTCGCTGCAATGGCCTGCTTGAGCTGCGAGAGCCCCGCGCCGGTTTTCGCCGAGACCACCACCGATCCCGGTTGACGGGTGAGAAAGCCCACCGCGTCGGGATGCGGGAGCGCATCGACTTTGTTATACACATGGATCAGGGGCTTGGCCGCCACCCCAAGCTCTTCGAGAACGCCCGTCACCGCCTGAACCTGCCCCTGCCACTCCGGATGCGCAATGTCAATCACGTGGAGCAAGAGATCCGCGACCCGAACCTCCTCCAGGGTCGCGCTGAACGCCGCCACCAATTGATGCGGCAGTTTCCTGATAAATCCGACGGTATCGGACAGCAGGACGGCCCGGCCATCCGGGAGCATCACCTTTCGAACGGTCGGGTCCAGCGTGGCGAACAACGTGTCGGCGACCGGCAATGACGCGCGGGTCAGCGCGTTGAGGACAGAGGATTTCCCCGCATTGGTGTACCCCACCAACGCGGCGGTCGCAAGGGCCTTTCTCCGGCGATGCCGCCTGAGCAACGCCCGATGGCGCTGGACCTTCTCGAGCTCCTCTTCGATCTTCCCGATCCGGCGCCGGATGCGCCGTCGGTCCACCTCCAGCTGCGTCTCCCCGGGGCCCCGCGTACCGATGCCGCCGCCGAGCCGGGACAACTCGCCCCCGTGCCCGGTGAGCCGTGGGAGCAGATATCTCAACTGGGCCAGTTCGACCTGCAGCTTCCCCTCCTTCGAGCGGGCCCGCTGCGCAAAGATATCGAGAATGAGCGCGGTCCGGTCGATCACCTTTCGCCCGATGGCGACTTCGAGATTCCGCTGTTGGGACCCGGTGAGGTCATCGTTGAAAATGACGAGGTCGATGCCTTCTTCGCACATCGCTTTGACTTGCTCGGTCTTCCCCGGACCGATGAAAGTCCGAGGATCTGGCGCCGCGCGCTCCTGGAGGAGCCGAAGGGCCGGGTCGGCCCCCGCCGAAACTGCGAGCCGGGCCAGCTCCTCCAAGGAGTCTTCCACCTCCCACCGGGGCTGCGGCGGTCGCCGCAGCGCGACGAGCAGCGCGACCTCACGTTGTGCGGGCGTCACTGTTCTCACCGCAGGTGTTTACGCACCTCCCCTGCACGCGTGAATTCCTCCGTCAAGCCCGCCGCATCCCGCGTCCGAATCATCGCTTCGATTCGCTCCAGCACCTTTCGGAATTGCGCAATAGATTCCAACACCTCGCCGCGATTCCGGATGAGGATATCCCGCCACATGACCGGATGGGAGGCCGCAATCCGCGTAAAATCGCGCAACCCGCCGGCACTGAAGCGCAGGAAATCCTCCCCCCTCTCCTCTTGGTTCGGTATCGTCCCGATCAGGGCGTAGGCGACGACATGGGGGAGATGGCTCACCAGGGCGAAGATGCGATCGTGCCGGAGGGGGTCCATCAGGCCCACATGCGCTCCCACGCCCTCCCAGAGGCGTGTCACCGCCTTCACCGCCCCTTCGGGAGTTCGCGAGGTCGGGGTGAGGATGCAGAGGGTCCCGCGGAAGAGTCCAGCCGAGGCCGCTTCCGGGCCCGAGCGTTCCGTCCCGGCGATCGGATGCCCGGGCACGTAGACCCGCCCGGGCGGCAACTCCCGCTCCACCTCGGCGACGAGCTCACCCTTCACGCTCCCGACGTCGGTCACGATGCAGTCAGGCGCCAGATGCGGAGCGACGGCGCGAACGACTTCCGTAATCGCCCCGACAGGAACCGCCACCACGACCAAATCGGCCCCCGCAACCCCCGTGGGGAGATCGCCCACCTCGTCCACAAGGCCCAGGGCCATCGCGTGGTCCAGATGGGTTCGGTCGGCGTCCAGCCCCACGACGCGCCCGGCCAGCCTGCCCCGGCAGGCGTGCGCGAGGCTCCCGCCGATGAGCCCCACCCCGATGACGGCGATCCGCTTGAAGATGGGTTCGCGGTTCATAGTTCACGTCGCTCAGCAGTGCAACGTTCAACGTTCAAGGTTCGACGTTCGAGATCCGATCCGAAACGTTGCACGTTGAACATTGAACTCATTCAACCCCTGCACCTCGAGTGGGTTCTTAGCCACTCGTCACTACTCACAGGGTGCGGCCGATGACGGTGGCCAGCGCTCGGACCTGTCCCATCAAGGCGGCAAAGCGATCAGGGATCAGCGCCTGCGGTCCGTCGGATAAGGCCACCTCCGGCTGGGGATGCACCTCGACCATTACCCCGTCCGCACCGACGGCTACCGCCGCCAGCGTCAGGGGGGCAACCAGATCCCATTTGCCGGCGGCGTGACTCGGATCGACGATTACCGGCAAGTGGGTGAGCTGCTTGAGGGAGGGAACGGCCGAAATGTCCAGCGTGTTCCGCGTATACTCCTCGAACGTGCGGATGCCCCGCTCGCAGAGGACGATGTTGTAATTGCCCTCGGACATGATGTATTCCGCCGACATCAAGAGCTCCTTGATCGTGGAACTCATGCCGCGTTTCAGCAGCACCGGTTTGCGGTGAATGCCGACCTCTTTGAGCAGGCGAAAGTTCTGCATGTTCCGGGCCCCGATCTGCACCATGTCGGCGTACTTCATGACGAGTTCCGCATCCCGCGGATCCATCAGCTCGGTGACCACCGGCAGCCCGGTGATCTCCCGCACCTCGGCCAGATACTTCAGCGCCTCCTCGCCGAGTCCCTGGAACGCGTAGGGCGATGTCCGTGGCTTGAAGGCTCCGCCGCGCAATAGGGTGGCCCCCGCGGCCTTGACCTTCTGCGCCGTCTCGAGCAACATCTGACGCCCCTCGACGGAGCAGGGACCGGCAATCACCGCCAAACGCGCCCCACCGATCGCCACGCCATTGACCTCCACGACGCTCGGCTCGGTCCTGAAATCGCGGCTGGCAAGCTTGAAGGGCTTGAGGATCGGGAGGGCCTCTTCGACCCCCGGCAGCGCCTGAAACGGGACGTTCCGCAGGATCCGTTCGTCGCCGATCGCCCCGATGATGGTGCGTTCCACTCCGCGCGAGATGTGCGGCTTGAGCCCGTGGTGAATGATCCGCTCCACCACCTGGTCGATGTCCGCCTGTGTGGCGGTGGATCGCATCACGATGATCACCGTCGACTCCTCTCCTCGGTCGCATCCGCGGACGTCGCCGCGGTCTCGGGCGTGCCGAGCACGGCGGCGACGGCCCGAAGGACCCGGACATTCTCCTGCGGGGTCCCCACGGTCACGCGAAGGTACGTGGACAGGCCGTAGCCTTCCATGGACCGCACGATGACTCCCCGGCGCAGGAGGGCATCGGCTACGCCCCGCCCCTCGCGCCCCACGTCGACCAGAATAAAGTTGGCCACGCTGGGAACACAGACCACGCCCACCTCCTGCAGGCCGGACTGCAAGGCCTGCCGTCCGACCTCGGTGATCCGAAGCGTCTCCTGGAGGTGGGCCGCGTCGGTCAAGGCGGCCGCCGCCGCCTTCTGCGCGAGCACGTTCACGTTAAACGGTTGCCGCACCCGATTCAGGATCTGCACCATCTCCGCGGGGGCAATCCCGTACCCGATCCGGAGCCCCGCAAGACCGTACGCCTTGGAAAACGTCCGGAGCACGAGGAGATGGCGCCCGTCCCGGATCGGCTTCAGCAGGTCCGGTTGCAGGTGCCGTGGAACGTACTCCCGGTAGGCTTCATCCACCACCAGGATGACGTCGGCCGGAAGCTCGCGCAGAAAATCGTGCAGGTCCGTTGGAGACACGCACGTCCCTGTCGGGTTATTCGGATTCCCGACAAAGACCAGCTTGGTCCGAGCGGTGACCGCCCGGAGCATACCGCCGAGGTCGTGGGTAAAATCCCGCAAGGGCACCTCGCGAATCTCGGCGCCCACCGCCTGACAGACGCTCCGGTACACGACGAAGGCCGGATGCCCCATGACCGCCTCATCCCCTGGCCCCAGGAAGGCGCGCGTGACGAGCTCCAGCAGTTCGTTGCTGCCGTTGCCGAAGCACAACTCCTGCGGCTCGACACCCAGACGGCGGCTCAGCGCCTGTCGCAACACGTGGCACCCCCCATCGGGGTATCGATGAATGTCCTGCAGCGCCTCGCGGAGCGCCTGGAGCGCCACCGGAGAGGGACCGAGCGGATTCTCGTTGGAGGCGAGCTTGAGCACGTCATCGAGGCCCAGCTCCCGCTCCACCTCCTCCAGCGGTTTCCCCGGGCTGTACGGGACAAGGCCCAAGACGTGCGGCCGTGCCAGCTCGTTTAGGGATTTCGCCTCGCGACTCACCGTGCGCTCCTTACGGGTCATCTCCCGCCCTCGGTGGTGGTTAGTGATTGTCACGTCAGCTCTTGGCGCGGAGCGGCTCCTTCGGGTACGAGCCGAGGACCTTCAGAAACAGACATTCGTCCCGAAGCGCTTCCAGCGCCGCTGTGACCGACGGATCGTTCGTGTGCCCCTCGAAGTCCACATAGAAGATATACTCCCAGACCCGGTAGCGCGACGGGCGGGACTCAATCTTCGTCAGATTGATCTCGTGATGTGCGAAGGGTGCCAGCATCCGGTACAGGGCCCCCACCCGGTCGCGGATCGTGAACAGGATCGAGGTCTTGTCCTGGCCCGAAGGGGGGCAGGTCGCCTGCCCGATGATCAGAAATCGCGTGAAGTTATACGGACTGTCCTCAATCCGGGATGCCACGACCTTGAGATCGTACAGCCGGCTCGCCAGCTCTGACGCGATGGCCGCCGCCGTCTCATCCCGGGCGGCAAGCTCCGCGGCGGCCGCAGTGGACGGAACGTCGCGGATGGCGACCCCCGCCATGTTCGCCTCGAGCCACTTCCGGGACTGGGCGATGGCGTGGGGATGGGAATGGATCGCCTGGATCCGCGACTTCTCCCCTGGCTTCGACAACAGGTGATGGGAAACCTCCATCAGGATCTCCCCGCAGATCTTCAGGTCCGAATCCACGAACAGGTCGAGGGTGTGACTCACCACTCCCTCGGTCGAATTCTCGACCGGGACGACCCCGTAGTCCGCCTTCCCCTTCTCCACTTCGGCGAAGACCTCCCCGATCCCGCGAAGGGAGATATACTCCGCCAGCAGCCCGAACTGCTTCATACAGGCCATGTGAGTGAAGGTCGCCTGGGGTCCGAGGTACGCCACTTTGAGCGGCTGCTCGAGCGACAGGCAGGCCGAGAGGATCTCCCGGTAGACTGCTTTGATCGCCCGGGTGGGGAAGGGTCCCTGGTTCTCTCCGGTCAGGCGATCAATGATCTCGCCTTCGCGCTGCGGAGAGTGGTAGGCCACGTTCCCCTTCGCCTTTTCCTCGCCTACCCGCACCACGATCTCGGCCCGGCGGTTCAAGAGCTCCAGGATCTGGCTATCAATGGTGTCGATCTGCCGTCGAAACTCTTTGATCCCCATGTTCGTGTGTGATACGGCCCCGCCGCCCTCCCCACGACCCGGCGCATCACCGCGCCGCATTCGCACCGTCTTCACGCACCGGCACCACCCGTCTCCCCCGTTCCATCCCCCTGCCGGGACGACACGAGGGCTTCAATCTCCTGAGGCGAAGGGAGCTCGCTGATATCCTGAAAGCCGAAGTACTCCAGGAAGGTCCGCGTCGTGCCGTACAGGAGCGGCCTCCCCACCTCGCGTTTGCGCCCGAGAATCCGGATGAGCCCCCGTTCCATGAGGGTCCGGAGTACGGCGTCCACGAGGACGCCCCGGATCGCCTCAATCTCCGCCTTGGTGATCGGCTGACGGTAGGCAATGATCGCCAACGTTTCGAGCCCCGGCCGGGACAACCTGGCCGGTCGCGTCTTGGCGAGCCGCTTGACCCACGGGTGCAGATCGGGCCGCGTCGCCATGCGGAAGCCTCCGGCGACCTGAAGGACCGTGAGGCCCGACCCCTGCTTCTCATACTCTTCCCGTAGGGCACCGAGCGCCTCCGTGATCTCTGCCGGCGCCACCTCCTCCAGGATCGTTTGCAGCTGGCCGGTCGACACCGGGTCGGGAGACGCGAACAGCACCGCCTCCAATATGGCCCGGAGTCCCTGGCTCACGCCTGCGCCCCCACGATGACAATCTCGCCGAAGGGGATCCGCTGCTCCACCCGAATTGTCCCTTGCCGGAGGAGTTCGAGCAGCGCCAGAAAGGTGACCACGACCACCACCCGACTGACCGCCTGGGCAAACAGGGCATCGAAGGTCATCATGCCATCCGTCGTCAACCGGTCCAGGATGGCCACCATCCGCTCGGCCGTGGTGACGGGTCGAGGATGAAGGATGAGCGCCGGTGCATCACTTACCCGCTGGAGGACATCCCGAAAGGCCGCGAGCAGATCGAAGAGACTGACCTCGAGCGGCCCGCCGCCAGGAGGAGCCTCGAGCGGAATGCTCCGGAAAAAGAAGAGGCGTTGTCGGTTCTCCCGTTCCCCAAGGGTCTCGGCCGCCGCCCGGCAGCGCTCGTACTCCAGCAGCATGTCGACGAGGGGCGTCCGCGGGTCCTCCTCCGTCACGTCGCCATCCGCCGCCGGGTGGGCAGGCAGAAGCATCCGGGACTTGATGTAGACGAGGGTCGCCGCCATGACGAGAAACTCTCCGGCGACCTCGAGGTCCAGCTCCTCCATCGCGTGGAGATACCGGAAGTATTCATCGGTGATCCGTGCGATCGGGATGTCGTAGATGTCGATCTCGTTGCTCCGAATGAGATGCAGGAGCAAGTCGAGTGGCCCCTCGAAGACCGGCAGCTTCACCTGGTAGACCACGTCACCCCCTCGTCTAAGGTGAGATACGGCAGCATCCGGTGCAACCGCCCGGCACCGATGTCCGGGACGCGCTCGAGGTCCACCAGGCGTCGGAACGGGCCGTGCGTCTCCCGGTACCGCACGATCGCTTCGGCCAGGCGGGACCCGATCCCCGGTAGCAGTGCGAGCGCCTTTGCGTCGGCCCGATTGGGATTCACGTGGCCATTCGTCGGGCGCGGGAGGACGTCGCGGGCCGACGGCTCCGCGACCTCCGATCGCAGGACGAAACCGGACCCCTCCCCCACCGCCACGACCCCCCGGAGATTGCCGAGGGTCAGGAGCAGTAACAGAAGCGCCGCGAATACCACATCCGCCGCTAGAAAGCCCCTCACCCGCATCCCCTCATTCCTTCAACCCTTTGACCCTTCATCCCTTTAACCCTCGCTCCCTTCATCCCGCCATCGGCTGGGTCTCGAGCTGAAAGGCATCGTGCAGCACCCGCACGGCCAGCTCCGCGTACTTCTCCTCGATCACGCAGGAGACCTTGATCTCGGAAGTGCTGATCATCATGATGTTGATGTTCTTGGCGGCCAAAACCGCAAACATCTTCGCCGCCACCCCCGAGTGGGTCCGCATGCCGACCCCCACGATCGACACCTTGGCGATCCGTTCGTCCCCCAGGACCTGGTCCGCCCCGATCTCCGTGGCGATGCCCCGAACGATTTCCATCGCCTTGTGAAAATCGGTCCGTGGAACCGTGAAGGAGATGTCGGTGTGCCCGTCCTGGCTGATGTTTTGGACGATCATATCCACCACGACGCCCGCATCCGCCACCCGGCCAAAGAGCTTGGCGGCGATCCCGGGGCGATCGACCACGCGCGTGATGGTGATCTTCGCCTCCTTCTTGTCATGGGTAATCCCCGAGACCACAACCTTTTCCATCTCTGGATCCTCCTGCACCACCAAGGTCCCCGGATTCCTGGAGAAGCTGGAGCGCACGTGCACCGATACGTTGTAGTTCTTGGCGTATTCGACCGCGCGCGCCTGGAGCACGGTGGCTCCCAAGCTCGCGAGTTCGATCATTTCCTCGTACGTGATCCGCGGGAGTTTACGCGCCGTGGGGACCAGATCAGGGTCCGCGGTGTACACCCCCTCCACGTCCGTGTAGATCTCGCAGACGTCGGCTTTCACCGCGGCCGCGAGCGCCACGGCGGTGAGATCCGAGCCGCCGCGACCGAGGGTCGTGACCTCGTCCTCGGCATTGACCCCTTGAAAGCCGGCCACGATGGCGATCTCGCCCTCGTCCAGCGCCTGGCGGATACGCTCCACGTCCACGTTGAGAATCCGGGCCTTGGTATGCGCGCTGTCGGTCAGGATCCGCACCTGGGTTCCGGTGAAGGAGCGGGCCTCCGCGCCACGGGCCTGGATGGCCAGCGAAAGGAGCCCGATGGAAACCTGCTCTCCCGTCGCGAGAATCACGTCCAGCTCCCGGTCGTCGGGGGCATCGGTGATCTCATACGCGAGCGTCAGGAGGCGATCCGTCTCTCCGGCCATGGCGGAGACGACCACGACCACGTCGTTCCCGGCCTCTCGCGTCTCGACGATCCGGCGGGCGACATGCCGGATCCGCCCGACATCGCCGACCGAGGTCCCGCCGTATTTCTGGACGATGAGCGCCACGTCATTCCCTCCCGGACCCCACCGTGACGCCGAAACCGAGCTGCCGCCGAAACCGGGCAAAGTAGTCGATGCCGGAGACGACGCTGAGGAGGACGGCGACGCCGACGGCCAGGCCGCCCAGACTGAGCGGGAGGCCGGGAAGTCGCGAGGTGCCCGGATCAAGCATCAGCAGGATCACGGCGATCACTTCCGCGACCATCTTGTATTTGCCCAACTGGGACGCGGCGATGATCAGGCCCTGGGAGGCGGCAATGCCCCGCAGTCCGGTGATGGCGATGTCCCGCCCGACGATGACGGTCGCGACCCACGCCGGCACCCGTTGAATCTCGACGAGGGAAATGAGCGCCGCCGCGATCAACAGCTTGTCGGCGATCGGATCCAAGAGCTGGCCCAGGGTCGTCACCTGCCCGCGACTCCGGGCGATGCGGCCGTCCAGCCAGTCGGTCAAGACCGCCGCGATAAAAATCGCCGCCGCGGGATAGTTGCGGGGCTCAGCGTTGGCGATCAGGAAAACCACGAGGAAGGGGACGAGGAAGATCCGAACCAGGCTCAGCGTATTTGGCAGATTCACTGAAGGTCACCTGGCTTCATGCGATGGAGCGGAGGCGAGCCCACCGCCCGGACGGCCTGCGGGGATCCACGCGCGTCATCGCTTGCCCTTCTGCGATGGGCCCCCATCGGGCCCGAGGCGGTCACGCAAGTCCCGGATCCGCGCGCGGACGTCCCGGAACTTCGGCATCTCGTTCTGAACCGCCAGAAGAGATTCGAGCGCCTTCTGCGGGTTCCCGAACGCTTCATAGGCAGTCGCCAGGTCGTAGAGGATTCCCCACCGTTCCTCGGTCCCCGCTTGCGTCGCCGCGAGGCCCTTGAGGAGTTCCTCGACCGCCGGCTCTGGCTCCCCCTTGGCCAGAAAGCACAGGCCCAGGAGACCCGCGCATCGCACCCGATAGGTGAAATCGTTGGCGGCCAGCCGCAATTCTCCGATGGCGCTGTCGTACAGCTCCAGATCCTTATAGGCGATACCCAGGTTGTAGTGAGTCTCGTAGTCGGTCACCTCGAGTTGGTTGCGAATGCCCTGCTCCAGCTCGTGCAGCATCCGCTTCACCTCGGGTTCGAGGCCCGGCGGCAGAGGGGTCTCTTCCCGGTCGAGCTCCTGGCTGATCTCCCCGGCGAAATCCACGTACTCTCCCGAGGGTATCGTGGGGTCCGTCACCCGGAACACGGCGCCCGCCCTACTGGGACGCACCGGAGGTGCCTCTTGCGGGGCCGGGGCCAATCCGTCGACCTCCGCCAGGAGCTGCTGGGCCACGGCCTGCTCCGGATCACGACGGAGAATGCGCTGGAGGATGACCCGGGCTTCCTGCGCCATCCCTTGCTTGAGATAGAACCTCGCCTCCTGCAACTCCTCGGCAAGCTTTTGTGGCGCAACGCGACGCGTCGCAGGACGTTCCACGAGCCCGCTGAGGTCCTCCAGGGTCTCCTCGGGGTTGAGTTCGATGGTCGCCGGCTCGGCCTCGTCGCCGGCGTCGACCTCTCCGGCCGACGGGAAGATCTGCAGCGCCTCCGACTCATCCGGGGCGAGATGTTCCTCGGCCGCCACGTCTTCCTTCCGATCGACCCATCCCCCGATATCCTGGGTCAACTCGAGGGCCGGGGAAGGTTCCAGTTCCTCGGCCGGCGCAGGCAAGATCTCAGCGGAACGCTCCTCCCCACTGGGGAAGACGGCCGACAACGCCTCATCGAACTTGGCCGCCGCCTTGGCCGGGTCCAGGTAGTGCAGCCGCTCGGTGAAAAACCTCGCGTCGGCCTCGCGACGCTGCGTCCGTAACAGCTCCACCGCCTTTTCGTAGACTTGTCGGATATCCTGGGTCTGTCCGGCGGCGACGAATCGTTCCTCGATGGCTTGGAGCTTGGGCAGGAGCTGCTCCGCCCGTCCCGGCCGCGCGAGCACTCCGGCCGCCTTGGCAATCGTCGCCTGCTGGCCCGGCTCGAGACGGATCAGTTTCTCACAAACCTCCAAGGCGCTGGGCACGTCTCCCTTCCTGAGGAACTGGTCCAGGAGACCTTGATACTGCATTTTGGCCTCTGGCGTGATCCCCTGCTCGGCGTACATGTCCGCGCACGAGAGCGATGCCTCGAGGTTCAGGGGATCGAGCTTGAGGACCTTCTTATAGACGGAGATGGCCCGCACAAAGAGGCCATCCACCCGATAGGCCTCCCCCAACCGTTTGAAGTACCCGATGGCCTCGGCTTTGTTCCCGATGCGGGCGGAGAGATCCCCGAGGGCGTTCAGGACGTTCGGGTTCTTCGCGTCCGTCCTCAGGATCGCTTCGTATTCAGCGATCGCCTTGTCCAGCTTCCCTTGCTGGACATAGACAAGAGCGGCTTGAAGCCCCTTTCGCTTCTCCATCCTAATCCAATTTCTGCGCCAGGTGCCGTTAACCCCACCAAAATCACATAATTCGCCGCTTTAGGGTATCAGAGGCACACCCGACTGTCAAGGTACAACTCGGCGCCCGTCGGCCCCTGTGGCGAGCGGCGCGTCGGTCAGCGGCGCAACGTCCATGTGGCGGCTGCGTACCGTGTGCGCGTCAGGTCCTGAATCACTTCCCGCTCCCGGTCGGTGAGTTCCCCGGGCTCGAATCGCGCGCCAGCCCCCTCCTCGAACCCCGCCTGAACCGCCCGCGTGACCTCCTCCCACAGGGGGAACCGCCCGAGGAGCGCCTGAAGAGTAGTGGCCCGTCGTTCGAGATCGCCCCCCCGGGGGAAAACCGCCTCCCAGGCGGGCCGGTCCATCTCGATCAGGAGAGACCCGTGCTGCAGGAGTGCCTTGTCGAACCGCCGCTGCGCCGACCCGATCAGCTTGCGCCCGCCCACGGTCAGCTCATACCGCGACGTGGACAGGAAACAGAGGCCCCCCGCCTCCTGAGGGGTCTGCCCACGACTGATCGTCGCCGGCACCCCCAGACGCTGCACGGCGAGGAGAAGGCAGCGGCTGATCCAGCGGTAATCCGTGAGGACTCCGCGATGGCCTGCCGGCGTCGGAAGAGCGAGGCTGTAGGTGAGTTCGTGCTGGTGGAGCAACGCCCGGCCACCCGTCACCCGGCGGACGACGCCCACCCCGCGCCGCCCGCACGCCGCAAGGTCGACCGCACCGTGCGCCTCTTGATTGTACCCTAAGGAGACAGTCGGAACACTCCACCGGTACAGCCGCAGCGTCGGGGGAGCCCAGCCCTCGGCACACCCGCGGGCCAGCGCCTCGTCGACGGCCATGTTGGTCGGGCCATCGCGAGGTCCGTCCACCAGCAGACGCCAGTGCCCCTGGGGAGCACCGCCGCGCAATCGCGCGGGGCGGTCCGAGCGGGCGTCATTCCTTCTCGAGGTCACGATGCCGGACTCCCACCGCATGCCCCTCTGCCTGAGACCGCCGCGCCAGGTACTCGGCAGCACTCACCGACCGGTGACGCCCCCCCGTGCAGCCCAATGCGATGGTGAGATACGCCCTGCCTTCGTTAAGATAATACGGCAGGGCGAATCGGAGAAAGCTCCAGAGCTGGTCAAGATACGTCCGACTGGCCGGATCATCGAGGAGGAACCGTGCCACCTCGGAATCCTGTCCGGTCAAGGGCCGCAATGCGTCGCAGAAATGGGGATTGGGAAGGCAGCGCAGATCGAAGATGAGATCGGCGTCGGGGGGGAGACCATGCCGGTATCCGAAGGAGACAAGGGTGATCGTCGTCTTGCTGCCCGGACGATCGTCGCGGAAGTCGCTGACCAGCAGGCGTCGGAGATCGTGGATGGTGAGGTCACTGGTATCGAGAACCATGTCCGCCGCCGCCTTGAGCTTGGCCATGCGCTGCCGCTCCAGGGTGATGCCCTGGAGCACCGAGCCCTGGGGGGCGAGGGGATGGGGCCGACGGCTCTCGCTGAAGCGGCGCAGCAGGACCTGATCATTCGCTTCCAGGAAGGTCACGCGCACGGCGTGCCCCCGCTGCCGCAAGACCACCAGGACTTCCTGCAGGGGCCCGAGGAACTCGCCCTCCCGCACGTCGACGACGAAGGCCACCCGATCGATCCGCTGTTCCGAGTGGGCGCAGAGATCCGCGACCGTGGGGATCAGGGAGGCGGGCAAATTGTCGATGCAGAAGATGCCGACGTCTTCCAGGGTCTTGATCGCCTGGCTCTTCCCGGCTCCCGACATCCCCGTGACAATAATGCACTCCATCGGTTCGCAGCCGACGGTTCACAGTTCACACAGGGAAAGGGGAGGATTCCGGCGCAGCCTCTCCGCGGTGAACGGCGAACCGTGAATGATGTTCACACCTCATCCAGGGACATCGGTTTCATCGCGAAGCGCTTGGCCTTGACGATCCGCGAGTCCTCCCCCGTCCCAGGAGGCGCTCCGGGGCCCTGCGGTCGCGCGCTCCGGTTGCCGTGGGACATGATCTTCCCCTTGTACGTTTGCACTTGGCGCTCGAGGAGAATCAATACTTCCGACGCCGGCTGGAGGAAGGAATCTTGAGCTGTCCCCGATACTTGGCGACCGTCCGACGGGCGATGTCAATCCCCTGCTGCCGTAAGATCTCGACGATCTTCTGATCCGACAGGGGCTTCCCCGTGTCTTCTGCGGTCAGCAGCCTTCGGACCAACTCCTTCACGGTCAGGGAGGAAACCGGTTCGCCATCGACGGCCTGCACGCCGCGATGGAAGAAATATTTGAGCTCGAAGAGACCCTGGGGCGTGTGGACGTACTTGTTGGTGGTGACCCGGCTCACGGTGGACTCGTGCATCTGGATGTCTTCGGCTACCTCCTTGAGGGTCAGCGGCCGCATGGAGGTAATCCCCTTCTCCAAGAACTCCCGCTGGAACTGCACGATCGACTGGCTCACCTTGAAGAGGGTCCGCTGGCGTTGCTCGATGGACCGGATCAGCCATAGAGCGGACCGCATCCGGGCCTCGACGTACTCTCGGGTCTCCTTCGAACTCCCGCCCCCCCTGTGCAAAAGGGTCCGATAGTACGGGCTGATCCGGAGGCGGGGCAGGCCGTCTTCGTTCAACACGATCACAAACCGGTCGTCCACCTTGAGGATGTAGACATCGGGGGTGATGTAGCGGGGTTCCTCGGTACTGAAGGCGCGGCCCGGCTTGGGCTCGAGGGAACAGATCAGGAGGAGGGCGTCGTGCACCGCCTTGATGGGGATCTTCAACTTTTCCGCAAGTCGCGTGAGATGCCGCCCCTCTAATTCGAGGAGATGGTCGGCGATCAACGTCCGGGCCAGGGCGACCTCCGGTCCCCCCGTCAGGCCGTCGAGCTGCAACAGGAGACACTCGCGCAGATCGCGCGCCGCCACCCCGGCGGGATCCAAGCCCTGGACCACCTTGAGCGCTTCTTCGATGGGGGCGAGCGGGGCCGACGTCTTGCCTTTGAGCTCCTCCAGGGTGACCCCCATGTACCCGTTCTCGTCGAGATTGCCGATGATCTCGGTGGCCCACCGGATGCACGTGGGATCCGACGTGGAGAGGTGTAGCTGAAAGAGGAGGTGGTCCCCCAAAGAGCGAGGTCGCGTCATACGCTCCTCGGGCGACCACCGCTCGACCTCCTCCCGCGGATACTCGCGCCGATAATCGGACGCATCCTGGAGGTAGCTCTCCCAATCGAAATCGGAGATCCGATCCTCCCCTTCCTCGCGGCCCTCCTCGGCCGGCGCCTCAGCCGGCGCCTCGGCCGGCGCCTCGGCCGAGGCGCTGCCCTCCTCGACCAATTCCTCCTCCAGGACCGGATTCTCTTCCATTTCCTGCCGCACCGCCTGGACCAATTCGAGCCGCGAGAGCTGCAGCAACCCAATCGCCTGTTGGAGCGATTGGGTCATGATCATCCGCTGAGTCTGGCGGAGGTTGAGGCGCAGTTCCATCGCCATGGTCGGTCAGCCCATCATGGACGGCGTGCGGACGGATTCTCGTGTCGCCGGTTCATCCCTGGACCCTCGCCCGATCCCCGTCGGTCATCCCTCACCGCCTACAAGGTGAAACGCTCTCCCAGATAGACCTCTCGCGCCTTCTGGTCGGCAGCCAGCTCGGACGCCGTCCCCGACAACAAGACCTCGCCGTGATGGATGATATAGGCCCGATCGACGATTTGTAAGGTCTCCCGGACGTTGTGATCGGTGACCAGCAAACCGATCCCGCGGCACTTGAGCTGCATCAACATCGCCTGGATGTCGTACACGGCGATCGGGTCAATCCCCGCGAACGGCTCGTCCAGAAGGATGAAGGTCGGGGACGTCGCCATCGCGCGCGCGATCTCGGTCCGCCGCCGTTCGCCCCCCGAGAGGCTGTAGGCGGGGGCGTCGGCCAGGTGCGCGATGTTCAGTTCGTGGAGGAGATCATCCAGCCGCTTCATCCGCTCCGCCTCGCTCAGGGGGAGCGTTTCCAGCACGGCCAGCAGATTCTCTCTCACCGTCAGCCGACGGAAGACCGACGCCTCTTGCGGCAGAAACCCGATGCCGCGCCGGGCGCGCTGGTACACCGGCAACGTCGTGATCTCCTCGCCGCCCAGGAAGACGCGACCCCTGTCGGGCCGGAGCAGGCCGAGGATCATGTAGAAGATCGTCGTCTTCCCCGCCCCGTTGGGGCCCAGGAGCCCCACGACCTCTCCCGGACGGATGGCGACCGCCACCCCGGAGACCACCGTCCTCGCCCCGAAGGCCTTGATCAGCCCCTCGGCTCGCAGCCCATTGTGCCCCGTCTCCCTCCCCGAAGTATTGGTCGGCCCGTGACTCACGCGCCCAGGCTCACCGCGGCCGCTCCGGCTGCCGCTTGGAATGGATGACGGAGACCACGCGGTCCTTGCCATCCCCTTCGGCCACCTGACGGTCTTCGCCGAGAAATAGGGTAATCCGGGCCCCGCTCACGGTATCGTCCCCCTGCCAGGCCCGGGCGCCGCCCTCGAGAACCACCCGCTCTTCCGGCACATAATAGGTCGCGTGGTCCGCCACCGCCCTGCCGCCGTCGCTCCGGGCGATATGGACATGCCCGACCGCTATCATGCGTTCGACGACCTCCATGCGCTCATCAAAGTCGAACTCCATGCGATCGGCCGTGACGGTCAGGTCAGCCGTGGTCGCCACCACATTCCCGATATACACGGCCCGGTGCTGCTCCCTGCGGACTTCGAGATGATCGGCGGTGACCGTGGTGGATCGCCGGGCGCCTCCGCTCGGGGAGACAGGAGCCGCGCCGGCCATCGCCACGGCACCGCACCAGAGGACCACCACCCATCCCGCCCGCCATCCACACCGGCTCATCGCTGCCGCTCCGGCCTCTCCGCGAGCGTGATCTCGGAGCTGACCTGCTCCCGGATCGTCATCCGCCCCAAGACCGTATCGGCCACCATCCCCCTCCCGCGAATGTGCAGGCCGCCCTTTTCGACCACCACGGGAAGGTCGGTGGTGATGTGCCGCTTGTCCGCCGACCACCGCATCCGCTCCGAAAAGATCCGCGTCCCCGCGCTGGACTCCGACCTGACCTGCCCGATGAGCTCGAGATCCTTCGTCTTGAGATCCACGACGACCGTGTGCGCGTAAGACGTCAACCGTTCCTCGCTCTGGTAGATGACGATTCGGACAGGCTGAACCACGCGCGTGAGGACGGCGATCCCCCGTTCTTCAAACACCTCCGCATTGTCGGCTTCGACGTCCCACAGGGGTATTCCATCCCGCGTCTCCGTGATCCGTACCCGTTCCATTGCCGCCTCCGGCCCCGCCGCCAGCGGCACGCGAAGTCCCCCGAGACCCATCACGAACAGCACAAACACAGACCCGAGTGTGCGGAATCCGAGGCGCATGGTGCATTTTCCATACCATAGCTCTCGGCCGAAGTAAAGGGGCAAGCGGCGGGTGTAGGAGGGAAGGACATCAACGTGGAATTAGGCGAATGCGCTCAAACCGGTGATATCTCGACCGAGGATGAGGGTGTGGATGTCATGCGTCCCTTCATAGGTGTAGAGCGTCTCGAGATTCAACATGTGGCGAATGACCGGATGCGCATCCACGATGCCTGCAGCCCCGAGGATCTCCCGCGCCATCCGGGTGATTTCACGGGCCTTCTCCACGTTGTTCATCTTCGCCAGAGAGATCTGCGTCGGCTCGGCTCGGCCCGCTCCCTTGAGCTGCCCCAGGCGCAGGCAGAGGAGCTGCGCCTTGGTGATTTCCACGAGCATCGTGACCAGTTTCTGCTGGACGAGCTGGAATCCGGCGATAGGGCGCCCGAACTGCACGCGCGTCTTCGCGTACTGCAGCGCCGTGTCGTAACAGGCCATGGCGGCGCCCACGGCCCCCCAGGCGATCCCGTATCGCGCTTGGTCCACGCACCTCAGAGCCGTCTTGAGACCGTGCGCGGTCCCCGGCAGCAGGTTGTCACGGGGCACCGCGCACTCCTGGAGGATGAGCTCGGAGGTGACGGAGGCACGGAGGGAGAATTTCCCCTGGATTTCGCGCGCGATAAATCCGGGAGTTCCCCGCTCCACCAGGAGGCCGCGGACCCCCTCGTCCGTCCGGGCCCACACGACCGCCACATCGGCAATGCTCCCGTTCGTAATCCAGAGCTTGCTGCCGTTCAGGACGTACCGGTCGCCCCGCCGGACCGCCGTGGTCACCATGCCGGCCGGATCGGAACCGTGGTCGGGCTCGGTGAGCCCGAAGCACCCGACCTTGTCCCCCCGCGCGAGGTGCGGCAGCCACGCGGCCTTCTGGGCCTCGGACCCGAAGGCGGATATCGGATACATGACCAGTGCTCCCTGGACCGAGGCGAAACTGCGGAGCGCGCTGTCCCCTCGCTCGAGCTCCTGCATGATGAGTCCATAGGCGATCTCGCTGACTCCGGCACACCCGTACCCCCGCAGATTCGCCCCCAGCAGACCCAGCTCTCCCAACCGTGAAACGAGGTGAAGCGGGAAGGTCCCGTCCCGGTGATGCTGCTCGATGACGGGGAGGACCTCGGCATTGACGAAGTCGCGGACCGTACCGCGGACCAGGCGCTCCTCGTCCGAATACAACTCATCGATACAATAGTAGTCGGGGCCGACGAAGAACTGCATGGTGGTCTCGATGTGGAAGAAAGGAGAGTGTCCGGGAAAGGAAGATACCATGGCCGCTCAGGGAAGACAAGACGACCCGCCCTGAGGGAGAAGCGATCCGGCCCTGCGTGAAGGTCAGGTGGCTCCGCGCTGTGGCATCGTCACCCTACGCCGGTGTGATTGTGAAAGGCCTCGATGTTGCAATCCTCCTTCCGCTCCGATGATGTCGATATGAATCCAGCTGGGGGAAACCCCCCCAGCCAGGCAGCTAGCCTCCCCCTACTTTCGCTTCTTGCTTTTCTTCTTTGCTGCCTTTTTCTTCGCCATCCTGTCTCACCCCCTTTCCTCGCAGGTCATTCCCCGCGACTCGCTCAACCACCACTACTCCAGGCGCTACTATCTCTTCTTGCCGGCTGCCTTCTTCTTCTTCTTCGCCATTCTGTCTCACCCCCTTTCCTCGCAGGTCATTCCCCGCGACAGCGTCCGGGGAACGGGTTTGACACTACAAGAGGCGCGTCTGCCGATCCTTGGCGTACACGCGCCCGGCGACACCCCTCACCCACTGCTCTGCACCGTTGAGGGTCGCTTCCAGCTCATACAGGGGAATGGGGCGGTCGGCCGATTCCAGGAAGTGGTGCCCCTTCCGGCGGATCTGGTCGAGATCATCCACCGGGGGGCCCTCCCCTTCCCCGACGAAGCCCCGGGCCACCTGCAGGAGGGTTCGCGCTTGATCCCGCCCGCGGGCCCGCAGGCCTTCCGCCAGCGTGAGCGCCCTGGCCGCTCGGAGCATCGCATGCGCCGCGATGACATAGGCCCACTCCGGATCGGTCCCCACCAAGGCCTGGGCGGTCTTGAGATCTTTCTGGGCCCGGGCCATCAGACGATTCGCCTGCGGCACATCCGCCGGGACACGCTCCACCAACCCCTTCGCGCGCAGCTCTTCAACGATCATGGATTGACCCGATCAGGGGAATCGTTCGTCCCTGCAAGACCTCGTGCATGAATGCATCGCCTTCCGCTTTCCGTCGCTCGTACTCCCCCTCGTCAAAAACCAGGTAATTGATGCTCCGCCCGATGCGGAGCTCGAGATCCGCGACAGAACGATTCAGGTGTGGCATATTCGGCCGCCCCACCACGAGCACGTCGATCGCGTGTCCTTCCGGAACCTGTGGCTCACCAAAGATGAAGGCCAACCGGATTCCGGTGATGCTCCGCAGGGCGTCGCCGATGGCCTGGGGGACACCTCGGGTCTTATCGATGATCGCCTTGAGCTCGGGATAGAGGGGGGAAGACTTATCGGCGGCGTAGTACCGGAGATTGCCGACCTTGGCGCTTGCCAGGAGACCTACCTTCTCCAAATTATCCAGCTCCCGCTTGATCCCCGAGATATCACGTTTGAGCTGCCGAGCAATCTCCCTCACGTAGTACCGTTCGCCTGGACGGCTCAGGAAAAGATCCAACAGGGCAACGCGCGTTCCTGACGAGAAGAGCCGCTCCAGCATTGGGTTGTGCCTCTTGTTGAGAAAAATACATCAAAGGATATTTTCTTGTCAACAGTTTTTTCACATCAGTTCAAAGATTTTGTCCCCAGGGCATATACCGCTTTGCCTCAGGGATCGCTTCAAGAGAAGCGGCCCATCCACCCAACAACAAGAGGAAGGAAGGGCAACGGGACCGAGCGACGCTTGAGGAAGGGATTGATCGCCTCACCTCTGCTCGTCGGCCCCGGCGTCCTCCCCCGGCGGTCCCGGTTCCCCGAAGAAGAGGGGGCGCTCGAAGGTCCGGTGGAAGACCGTCCACCCCTCCCGGTACGGATCGGGGTGATGCCGGGTGAGCCTCAGGAAGAGGTTGACCTTGCCGTCGAGATTCTCCGCGGCGTGAAGAATCAGGGCCTCGAGCGTCTTCGGCCGCCGGGGGGAGCCCCACGCATACTCACCATGATGGCTGAGGATATTGTGGAGGAGCTCCATCCGCAGACGCGGCGGGAACTCGGGGGTCCCTTCGATCTGTTCGTCCACGAACAACACGCCCTGGGTGATGTGGCCGAGGAGCCGGCCCTCGTCCGAGTAATCGAACCCGCGCTCCCACGTCAGCTCAAAGATCTTGCCGACGTCATGGAGGATGGCGCTGGCGAGCAGCAGGTCGCGATCGACGGCCCCGCCGTAGTGGGCGACGATGGCGTCACACAACTTCACCACCGACACCGTGTGCTCCAGGAGCCCTCCCAGGGTGGCGTGGTGCAGCTCCTTGGCCGCCGGCGCAGCGCCGAAGGCCGCGCGAAATCCCTCCTCCTCAAAGAGGCGGGAGAGGAGGCGTTTGAGCGGCTCGGTGGTGAAGCTGTGGATCGTCTGCTCGAGAAAGGCCAGCATCGCGGGTGCATCGGCCTCGGTGGTGGGCAGGAAATCCGTGAGGACGGCCTCGCCCTCGCGCGCCAGGCGGATCCGCTGAATGGTCAGCTGGCGCCCGCCCTGATAGCTCCCCACCACCCCATGCACCTTCACCAGGTCCCCCTCGCGGAGTTGCTCCCCCACCCCCTCCGTGTCCTCCCACAATACCGCCGGCAGCTCGCCGGTCCCATCGCCAAGCAGCAGGGTCAGAAACGGCTCGCCCGTCTTGCGGAGGCGGCGTTGGGGATTGCGGACCTGAAAGAAGGAGGTCACGGGTTCATTGAGCTTGAGATCCCGAATGGCCACCCGCTCTCCCATAGCCGCGTCCGGTTCGCTCATCCCTGGAGGGACGGCTTGAGCTGATGGCGAAGGACCTTGCCGGAGATGGTCCGCGGCAACGCCGGACAGAACTCGAGTTCTCTCGGGATCTTGAAGGGCGCCAGGCGCTCCCGAAGGAATCGCAGCAGGTCCCGGCGGGAACAGGACAGGCCCGATTTCAACACGACGTAGGCCTTGGGGGCTTCCCCGCGCGTCGGATCGGGGACGCCGATCACCGCGGCATCTGCGACGGCCGGGTGCGCCATAATTATCTCTTCGACCTCTCGGGGATACACGTTGAGCCCGCCGACGATGATGAGATCCTTTTTCCGGTCGACGATGTAGAAATACCCGTCTGCATCGCACCGCCCGAGGTCCCCGGTATAGAGCCACCCGTTCTTCACAACCTCGGCCGTGGCGTCGGGACGGTTGAGATACCCCAGCATGATGTTCGCGCCCCGGGCGATGATCTCCCCCACCTCTCCCACCGGTACCTCGCGTCCGGCTTCATCGACCACCCGGAGCTGTATGCCGGGAAGGGGTTTCCCCACCGAGCCGACCTTCCGGGGACCGAGCACCGGGTTTTCCGTGAGCACGGGCGCGGCTTCGGTCAGCCCATACCCCTCGTAGATGACGACGCCGTACCGCTCCTCGAACCGGTGCAGTATCTCCACCGGCAACGGGGCACCGCCCGAAATCGCGAACCGGACCCCCGAAAGATCCAGGGAGAGCGGGGGAAGCTGCGTCCAGAGGGCATACATCGACGGCACCGCGGCGAGGATGCTGACGCGTCTGTCCGCCATGACGCGAAGGGTGTGATCGGGGATAAACCGCGGCTCGAGGACGATGCTCGCCCCCACGTCCAGGGGGAACAGCATCAGGACCGTGGCGCCGAAGGAATGAAAAAGCGGGAGCACACAGAGGAATCGGTCCCGCTCGTCACACGGGGCGATCTGTCGGAAGGAGGCGATGTTGCTCAACAGGTTCTGATGGGAGAGCAAAGCCCCCTTGGGCCGGCCGGTCGTCCCGGAGGTGTACAGGCAGACCGCAACCTCATCCGGTCCCGGCGCCGCCGTCTCGCCGATCTCTCGGAGAAGGTCGGTACCGCCGATAATCCCCGAATCCGCTCCACCACTTGCGCCGTCCAGCAGGACGACCTGCAGCGGTCGCGACATCTTCTCGCGGGCCGCCTGGATGACCGGGAGGAACGCCTGCGCTGCGATGATCCGATGGACCCCGGCGTCCTCAACGATGTACCGAACCTCCTCGCCCCGATAAAGCACGTTCAGGGGGACCACCGTCCCGTGGGCCGCCAGGATGCCGAAGTAACCCTGAACGAACTCGGGGGCGTTGGGGAGCATCAAGCCGACCCGCTCCCCCGGCACGATTCCGAGACGGCGCAGGCCGACCCCCAGCCGCGTGACGACCTCCCAGAGCTCGCCGTAGCTCACCGATCGGTCCCCGGCGAGCAGCGCCGTCCGCGCGGAGAATTTTTCCGTCGATCGTCGCAGGAGATTCAGCAAGCTCATGAGGGCACCTTCAGGCATGAACCGCCCGGCATGCTATCAAACCCCCCGGGGGCAAGTCAATGCGGCGAGCCAACGAGAAAGAGCCACCCTCGCCCTCATCGCATGAGGGGGGCCTGCAGCGCGATGAGCAGATGCGCCAGGAGGAGCGTCGGGACGGCAATGACGAGTCCGGGCTTGAGCCACCGGAGGAATGAAATGTGAATTCCCTCGTCCCGCTCCAGGATCCCCAGGGCCACGATGTTGGCCGTGCTGCCGATCAGCGTCAGGTTCCCGAGGAAGGTCCCCCCGAAGAGGAGGCCCCACCACAGGGTATCGACAGCAGCACCCATCTCCTGGAGGTCGGTGACGACGGGGATCAGCGTGGCGACGGCGAGCACATTGTCCATGAAAGCACTCAAGAGGCCGCTTCCCCACGTTGTCGCGGCGAGGAGCAGACCTTCCCGACCGCCGGTGACCGCGACGAATCCTTCCGCGATCCGTCGGGTCACCCCGACATACCGGAGGGTACCGGCCGAGGCGAAGAGGAGCATGAAGAAGGTCAGGGTCCACCAATCGACCCGTTTCTCGACCAGTTCTCGGGCCCGGTCCCGATCGAGGAGGAGCGCGATTCCCGCAAAAAAGGCGGCAACGCCGATCAGCATCGTGTTCTTCTCGAGGCCGAGGAGGGATTCGAGCTGGTGGTGGAGGACGAGGCCACCGATGGTCCCGAGGAAGAGGACCGAACTGACGAGGAGATCCCTGGCCGGCATCGCCTCCATTGGAATCACCTGTCCCGCCTTGTCCCGAAGGGCGTGGTCGAAGAGGGCGATGTCCCTGGCAAAGTACCAAAACGAGAGGGGGATAGCGAGCAGGAGCCCGGCCACCGCGATAGGGGTTGCCCAGCGCAGGAAATCAAAGAAGGTCAGCCCGCCCCGGAGCGCGATCATGACGCCGATCGGGTTGCCGACGACCGTGGCGCTCGATCCGATGTTGGTGCCAAAGACGATCATGATAATGAACGGGACGGGATCGAGTGCGAGGCGCCTGGTGATCTGCAATGTGATGGCGCTCATGAACAGGATCGAGGTCACCTCGTCCACTAAGGCGGCGGAGAGCGCCGCCATCGCCATGGTGGACGCCATCAGGACCCTGGCGCGCCGCGGGAGGAGAGTCAGGGCCTTCTCGACGATCACCTCGAAGAACCGGCGCTCTTCCAGAAAGCCGACGACGATCATCATGCCGATGAGGAACAGGATGATGTCGAGGCTGGCGAACTCGATAAGGTGGGGGAGGTCGAGGACATCCGTCGCGAGGAGGGCCACGATCCCGAGGAAGGCGAAGGCCAGGCGGAATTTCCAGAAGAGGAGGGTGCCCAGGATAAACCCCGAAAAGATCGCGGTCGCCAGCACCTGTCTCCCCTCCCAGCCTAGGGCCGTGCTCCCTGCGGCGATCAGAACGAGCAGGAGGAGGTAGATGCCGCCTTTCGTCATCGCGGTCCTCTTCTGTGGTGCGCGCGGTGATGGGGGAGGGGGACCCGTGACACGAGCGAGCAGCGGGCAACGCGAGATTACGTTGTCCCGGGGAGGGCGGGCTGTGGGCCGCGCCCCTCGATCCCGTCCAGCTTTGCCTCGACCCGGGTGAGCGCGGCGGCGGCATCCTCGTACTTGCCCCGCGCGTTGGTGAGGTGCTTGCCGAGGACGTCGTAGGCCTCGCGAAATTTCTCGAGGTCCCCGCGCAGGCGGATGAGATGCGCCTGGATCTCGCGGGCATCGCGCTCGATCTCGAGCCCCCGAAGCCCCAGCACGATGACGCGCAGGTAGGCGTAGAAGCTGTTGGGGGAGACGGGAATGACCCGACGGCCGATGGCGTACTCCGCGGCGGCCTCCTCCTCCGTGGCGTCGTCCCTCACGATGATCTCGTAATAGACGTTTTCGGCGGGGACGTACATCAGGGCGAAGTCGAAGGTCCCCTCGTCGGGCAGGATATACTTCTTCGCGACCTCATCCACCCGGGCCTTGACATCACGGACAAAGGCCCGCCGCATCTGTCGCCGCTTCTCTTCATCGGCGTCCTCGAGCATCCGGCGGAAATTTTCCAGGGGGAACTTGGCATCCACCGGAACCAGCCGCGCGCCAATACGGACGACGGCATCGACGCGGTCGCCGGTCGAAAACGCGTGCTGGAGCGTGTAGTGCTCGCGGGGCAAGATCTGGGCCAGGAGGTTCTCCAGCAAAATCTCGCCGACCCCGCCCCGGAGCTTCGGGGATTTCAAAATCTGCTCGAGACCGGCAATGTCCTTGCCGACATCAAAGACCCGCTGGGTTGCTTCACCGAGTTTCCCCAGACTTCCCTGCACCGCGCCCACGACGGCCGTCACGTGGCGGAGCTGGTCCTGCACGCCGGTCCCCATCGTGCCCATCTGACCGGCCATTTCGGTCCGGAACTGGTGGAGCTCCTGCCGCACCGACGCCAGCGTCTCGGCCTGGATTTGTCGCGCCTCGCCCCGAGACGCCTGGATCTCTCCCTGCAGCAGGAGGACCGCCTGATCCGGTCGTCCCCTGGCCGCCTCGAGTTCCCTCAGGTGACTGCCGATGCGCAGCAGCCCCCACACCATGAGCGCCACGCCGATCACGAGGACGATGACGACGATCACCGCCGAGGTGGGCACGCCCGCCTCCTCAGTTGAGAAAATCCTGCAGATGGCGGATCCGGGCCATCGCCAGGAGCTTCTTCTTGGCCCGCTCTTCCACCTGGCGAATCCGCTCCCGAGAGAGCGTGAACCGTTTCCCCACCTCCTCGAGGGTCAGGGGACCCTCCCGGCCGAGACCGTACCGGAGCTCGATGATGGCGCGCTCGCGGGGCGTCAGCTCCCTCAGCAACCGCTCGACCTCTTCCTCAAAGGCCTTCCGGACCAGTTCATCGTCGGCGGGGGGGACCCGGTCCGCCCTGGAGGAGAGGAGCTCCCGGCCTTCTTCCCGTCCCTGCATCTCTTCCAGCGACGCCTGCGGCCTATTGGTCTGCAGCAATTCCTCGACTTCGGCGTTGGTCAGGTTGAGCGCCTTGGCCAGCTCGTCTTCCGTCGGCTCGACGCCCTCCTGCTGCAGCCGTTCCGCCCGGAGGCTCCGCAGCTTGCTCGCCAGGCGAATCTTGCGCGCGGGAAAGCGGAGGGCGCCGCTCGCCCGCGCCAGGGCCTGCATGATCGCCTGCCGGACCCACCAGACCGCGTACGTGATAAATTTGACGTTGTACTCGGGGGAATAGCGCCGGGCGGCCTCGAGGAGACCGAGATTCCCTTCGTTGATGAGATCGAGGACGGAGAGACCGTAGCCCCGGTACTTCAGGGCGACCTTCACCACAAATCGCAGATTGGCCTCGACGAGTTTCTTGAGGGCTTTTTCGTCCCGATTTTGCGCCCGCTTGGCGAGGCGGATCTCTTCGGCCTTGGGGAGGAGCGGAATCTTCACGATCCGCCGCAGATAGGCGGCGAAGGCCTCGTCACTGATCTCCTCGTAGAACCCGGGTGTCCGTCGCGGCATGGGATGTCGGCACCTGGCATGGGGGACTTACCCCTTCGCCGCAGGGATGACGATAAAGCGGGTGGTCTTCCCGCGCTGGACCAGGAGGAGCACATCGGCGTCGGGCCGCGCCTGCTGGAGCATCGCCAGCAGATCCTGCCGACTCTGTACCGGCTGACGGTCGATTTCCAGGATCACATCTCCGGGCCGCAGCCCGCGACGGTGGGCAGGACTCCCTGCCTCCACCGAGGAGACCAGGACCCCCCCCTCTTTCACCTGGAGCTTTTCCCGAAGTTCAGGCGTCAAATCCTGAACCGCAAATCCGTACTGCTCCACGGTCTGGGGGCTGACGGCGACCGGCTCTTCGGTCGGCAAGCGTCCAACCGTCACCTCGAGCGTAACGTCCTTCCCCTGTCGCCGGACCTTGACCGGCACCCGCTTCTCCGGTCGCTCGGCAGCGACCAGGCGTTGCAGCTGGCGCACATCGGTCACCGGTTTGCCTGCGACCTGCACGATGATATCCCCGCTCTTGAGCCCCGCCTTGTCCGCTGGCCCCCCGTCGACCACGTCGGCAATGAGCACGCCCTCCCCCGATTTGACCCCGAATTGCCGGGCGAGTTCCGGCGTCATTGACTGGATGATCACCCCGAGCCATCCCCGGATGACCTGACCTTCCTTGATCAGCTGCTCCATGATCTCCCGGGCCAGGTTGATCGGGATCGCGAAGCCGATCCCCTGCCCGCTGGCCACGATGGCCGTGTTGACGCCGATGACCTCCCCGTCGATATTCAGGAGGGGGCCGCCGCTATTTCCCGGATTGATGGAGGCGTCGGTCTGGATGAAATCCTCGTAGGCCGTGATCCCCACGCCGGCGCGGCCCGTGGCGCTGACGACCCCGACCGTGACGGTATGGCTGAGGCCAAAGGGGTTCCCGATGGCGATCGCGATGTCTCCCGTCCGGATCTTGTCGGAATTCCCGAGGCGTGCCGGCTGAAGGCTCTTGGCCCCTTCGATCTTGATGACGGCCAGGTCGGTCTTGGGGTCAATGCCGATCACCTTGGCCTGAAAGGTGCGTTCGTCCACCAGCGTGACCTGAATCTCCTCCGCCTGTTCCACCACGTGATGATTCGTCAGGATGTAGCCTCCCGCGTCCACGATGACGCCGGAGCCCAGGTGCCGCCGCTCAAGTTCCCGCGGGAGGTTGAAGAAACGCTCGAAGAACTCTTCGCTGAAGAATTCTCGGAACGGACCACGGAATGACGGTTCCCCCTGACGGCGGCCCGCCTGTATCTTCTGGGTCGTATTGATGTTCACGACCGAGGGTTTGAGCCGCTCCGCCACCTCCACGAAGACCTGCTGCATCCGCTGCGCGAACGCCCGGGCCTGGGGATCCGCCGCGCCAGCCGGCGGAGGCGCCAGCACCAGAAACAGCGCGAGGCAGAGCCCGCCGACCACCCGCAGTCTCCACGGCGCGCACCGCACGGCTCCGCACACCAGAACGGACTCTCTCATGCGTCAACCTCCTCAAACTCTTTCACGCTAGCATAGGGTACGGGGACTGTCAACACGACCGGCCGGTGTTCCCCTGGGGTGCCCCGCGGCTTCCGTCATATGGCTCCGACGACAGCCACGGCATCGGTATTCTCGGATGGCACAGCGGGCGGGGAGCAGGCGAAAGGGGGGACGATCCGTAATGGCTCGAGGGTCACTCCGGGAGTCCCGAGGACAAGAGCGTCAGGTCGTCAGGGGTCCCGGTCCGGCCGTCCGGGCCGGCGCTCATCAGCCGGTAGCTCGTTTCGGCCCGCTCGTAAATCCAGGGGCGTCCCCAGGGGTCACGCAGATCACCGAGCCAGAGTCCCTCCGCCTGCAGGTCGGTCAGTTGATTCGGGTAGTGCCGGCGGAGGAGGAGGTACTGGTCGAGGACCCGAGGAAGCTCTCGGCGAACGACGTTCAGACTCCGCGTCTGGAGCGCGGCCTGCGCGGACGGCGGACGGGCGGGGAAGAGACGGAGGGGATCGTGCCCAAAGCCCAGCTGCAGCACGAGAGAGGCAAGCGCGACGGATCCCGCCGACACCGGCAGGAGCCACGAGGGAACCCTCCAGGGAGGCCGGGCGGGCTCGAACTCCTCTGTAACCGCCGCCCGTGCCTCGACGTGCAAAGCGCCGCCCCCCACGAGGTCGGCAATGCCCTTGTAGGCGTCGAATTCCCCGAAATCGCACATCTCGGCGATCTCCCGGGCCGTCCGCTGACCATCGACCAGTTGCAGGACGGTCAGCGCTTCGGGAGGGACCTGGTCACGGTAGACCGGCCGGCCGCTCCGCCGCACGACCATGTCCAATGAGGGAAGGCGCTGCTCGATCAGCGGCCACTCATCCATCTGGCGGACCGCCTCGAGGAGGATGGTCTCCGTCCCCACGGGCGGGACTTTGCCGCGGCTGAGGTCCACCTGTCCCTGGGCATTGAATGAGTACTTCCCATCGCGCCACCGCAGCGCCCGGTACAGCGTCTCGAGCACCAGGCGCTGCACGACCCGTTCGAGATCTTTCGGAGAGATCCACTGGCCCGCCTGCAGGAACGGAATCAGTCGCTGGCCCGTGCGGGTCCGCATTTGTCGGGCCTCCTCCCAGCGCTCCCGGGTGATCAGCTCCCGACGAACCAGGATCCGTCCGAGATTTCCCTCGAAGACGTCATCGGTGGACGCCGCCCAGGCCACCATCCCATCCTGCAACATGACGTTGATCGCCTCGTCCTTCCGGCTCAACGTCAGGACCCCGGTCTTCCGCTGCATCCCGATAAGCTGCAGGATGTCGACCAGGGCGAAGTCTTGCAGAGTGCCTTCTAGCGCCATCGCCGTTCCCTCGGCCGCCCGCGGCGGCTACGGATGTAGAGCATGGCCGCGGTGACAAGATAGAGCAACAGGAGCATCGCGACACTGGCGGAGCCCTGGTACGGGAGCGCCGTTCCATACAGATATATCGCCGGTTCGAGCGCACGCCCGAGGAGGGGCGAGACAGCCAGGATCGCGGCGGCCACCAGCACCAGACCCCGGAAGGTCTTTCCCCGGTAGAACTCCTCCCCCCCCGGAATGAGGGTGAACGCGATGCCCACCCACCGCGGCTCGTCCTTCACCTCTTCGGTGGGAATGCTCTTGATGGTCGAAGGGACCTCTCCCGTCCGCGACCGTTGAATGATCGCGCAGCGGGTGCAGTACCGAATCTCTCCCAGCAGGCGCTGACACCGCGGGCAGAAGGACTTGCCGCACTCCTGACATGCCCGCGCGAACCTGCGGCGCTTTCGCACCCCAATGAGCGCCCCGAAGGCGACAAGATACCCTCCGACGACCCACGGGACGCCGGCGAGCGACACACCCAAGAATCGCCCACCCCAGAGGGCATCGGCCATGTCGGAGGAGGGAGGATCAAAGCCGACCATCCGTGCCCACAACAGCGTGTGCGGCAGCGGCGCCTCCACGAGAACCCGTTTCCTCCCCTCCGCGGACGCCTGCTGCAGGCGGACCTGCAGCTCTGGCATTCCCCGAATCGCCCGGGCGTATTCCTGCTGCGATTGCTCCAACAGGAGGCGCTCCGTGAGCACCTGGCTCAGATTGAAGTGGGGATAGGGGAAGTCTGGTCTCAAGGTAATGGCCTTTTCATATGCCGCCTGCGCCTGCCCCAGGTTGCCCGCGAGGAAGGCGAGGTTCCCCCGGTTGGTCCAGAGCGCGGCCTCCTCGGCCGGACGGCCGCGCCCCTCGGCGTACCGCTCGATCCCGCGCTGCAGCTCACCCCGAAGCCGATGCAGCCGCCCCAGGTAAAACCGGGGCACCGGATCGCCGGGGGCCTCGTCCGCCCACCGTACGAGGACCTCCTCGATCCCCTTCCCCTGATCCCCCTCCTCCAGTCGGAGAAGGGCAACTGCCCGCGGGGAGCTGTTGCTCGTGATGACCGAGGCGAGAAGATGGTATCCCCGCGGAAGGAGCAGCAGGGCCAGGACCCCGCCAATCCACACACAGCGCTCTCGACCCTTCAGGTAGATCCCCAGAGGGAGCAGCGCCAGGCACACGGCCGGAAGCAGACCAAAGCCGAGGATGATGGGAAGCAGATAGAAAGTGATGGGGAGGAAGACCTGAATGACAGGAGCGTCTCTGCGTCGCCGCCACTCGGCCAGATCGTGCTGAAAGAGCGGCGTGACCCGCAGGATGAGCAGGAGACCCACCACCACGAGCCCCACAGGCAGGGCAAGCAGGAAGGATGCCAGGATACCGGTCCAGTGGCCCGGCCCGTAGAAGGGTGAGGCGAGGCCCAGCCACCAGCCACGGACCAGGGAGGACACCCCGCGCGGAGAGCCCCGCTGCAAATAGATCCGCGCTCGAGTGAAGAAGACGTCGGGAAGGGCCGGATCGAATTCTTCGGCCAACGTCAGCGCGCGCTCTGCCCCCGCAAGATCGCCGGCCGCCGCACGCGCTTCGGCCGACCGCGCAAGGTCCCACGCCAGATACGCGATGCGTTCCAGGCCCAGGCGGTCCCGGATCTCACGGATCTTCTTGAGCTCCTGCGCCGCCGCCTGCTCTTCACCGAGGCGGTGGAGCGCGCGATAGAGCAGCCACCGAATCGTGAGCCGGTCCCCGGCCCGTTGGGAAGCTTCGGCCGCCGCCGGCGCCACTGCTCCTCGCTTGGTGAGCGTCAGGAGCGCACCCCGAGCCAGGGGCAGAAACGGGTTGGAGGCCTCCTTCCGACTCACCTCCTCTAGCTGTGCCTCAATCGCATCGACGGTCGGGCCGGCCGGCGCCTTGCCTTCCTGAACAAACTTCTCGAGAGCCGGCAGGCGCTGAAAGACGCGCTGCCAGACCGCGACCGCCTCTCGCACCTCGTCGAAACCCGCGCTCTGGGCCCAGCCGGGAATCGCGAAAAGAAACAACAGCAGGAGGCCGAAGGTCCGGAAACCCATCAGCAGCCTCACCACCGGTGCATTGTCTGACATATTTTCGTGCCTCACGTGCATACGCCGCCGGTGCACGATTTATGCCAAGCCCCCGCAGGCGTTGACGCGGCTCGGCCCTCTGATATAATGCGCCACCGCCACGCTGACGGAGGCATAGGTGTGCGACTGAGCCGACTCGTGTGTCTGGCGATTGCGATCCTCGGCCTGAGCATCATCGGGGCCCCCCTGGTCAAGTCGGCGGCCGACTGGCTCCTCCGGACATTTCCCGGGACCTCATCCCTCTTCGACTTTGACGAGAACGCAGGAATCTACGACTTCGGCCGTGTCTATCGCCGCCTCCTCCTCGCGCTCACCCTCCTCGTCGGCTACTTCGGGCGGTCGTGGCTCGGACTCATCCCCCTTCGGAAAATCCCATTCGACAACCGTCCCGCTCGCCAACTGGGCAGCGGCTGGGCGCTCGGGTGTCTCACCTTCGCCTTCTTCCTGATCAATCTCCTGTTGCTGGGCGAGCGATCCATCGCGCTGCGCGTCCCACCAGATTGGGCCTGGTGGGTCGGCCGCGGCCTCGTCACCGGCCTCGTAGTGGGAGCGATCGAGGAAACGATCTTCCGAGGCGTCCTCCTCGGCAGCCTGCTGACCGCGCATTCCAAAGTTCCGGCGGTGCTCATCAGCAGCACGCTCTTCTCCGTCGTCCACTTCCTCCGCGCGTCAGTTCCGGTCAGCTTCGGCGCCAGCTTCGACGTGGGCCTCCGGGCCTTCCTCGCTCACGCGGCCCCGCTGGCCGATCCTGCAACTCTCTCCTCCTTCGTCGGCCTTACCCTCCTCGGCGTCGTCCTCGCGTTCGCATATCTCTGGAGCCGCTCGCTTCCGTTCGCCATCGGTTTGCACGCCGGGTGGGTCTTCCTCGGCAAGATCGATGGCCTGTTGCTACGCGAACGGAGCGGGATCGAATGGCTCTACGGGCACGGGGGGATACTGTCCCGCCCCCTGGGATGGGCCCTGCTATTACTCATTCTCCCCCTGCTCCGCTTCTGGCTCTCCCGCCCATTGACCACCGATGACACCGGATAGGATCCATCGGTGGTCGGTGGTTCGTGATTGGTGATTCGTGTTTAGTGGTTGGTGCTTTCTCACCTCTCACCTCTCACATCTCACTTCTCTCATCGATCGTCGGTCATCAGCGGCGGCTACGCCGCTTTCCGGCCTCCACCCGAACCGAAGCCCCCCGCCCGACCCCCAGGAGGCGTGCCGCACTCTCCTGATTGGCAAAGACCTCCAGGTACCCGGCACTGCCCAGGATGGCCCCCACCGCGCCGGATTGAAGGCCGT
>Ga0214472_10000903_pt1 | contig 35189 bp, 31 predicted proteins | sample RVTome_6_FD_207662 | JGI IMG/M metagenome (GOLD analysis project Ga0214472, IMG submission 207662) | Soil microbial communities from uranium-contaminated site in the Upper Colorado River Basin, Wyoming, United States - RVT140D175 | ecosystem: Environmental > Terrestrial > Soil > Contaminated >...
CGGCCGCAGCACCCCTGCCTACCCCTCCGGCCAACTTTCTTGATACCCATCACAGCAGCATGTACAACCCGGGTGAAAAATACTGGATCATAAGCAATGGTAGCGGAACGACCGGCATGCCGGCCTTCCCGGACTTGAATCCCGCCAACCGCTGGCACCTGATCAATTACATTCTGTCTCTGCAACTGGATGAGAAACTCGAAGAGCTCTTTACTACGGAGAAGCAGCGCCACGATTAGTCGTCGATTTTTTTCGATGAAAAGGAGTCTGTCCGATGAAAGCAAAATTTATTGTCCTGGCTGTCTTGACCCTTGCCGTCGGTCTTTGCGGGTGTACACGGCCGCAGCCGACCTCTGAACGCTGGTACACCCAGGAGCAGGTCGCGTTGGGCAAACCGTTGTACGCCACCTATTGTGCCGGGTGTCACGGTGACGAGGGACAGGGTGGAGCAAACTGGGATCGCCCGAAAGCTGATGGCAGCTACCCTCCCCAGCCGTTAAACGGTTCCGGGCATTCCTGGCATCACTCGTTGGCCTCGCTTGAGGAAACCATTGCCCAAGGGGGAACTCACCCCGGCGCCACGATGCCTGGCTTTGCCCACGTGTTGAATAAGCAGCAACGCAAGGCTGTTATCGCTGCCTTTCAAAGTTTTTGGAGTGACCAGACTTATGCGGACTGGCTTTACCGGGGAGGGCTCTAGGAGAGAGGATCAAGGAATAGGGGACGTAATTCAGATCATAGGTTACTGCGGGAGCAATTTGTTGACAGACTATTTCAGAAAAGGGTAATAATGGACGAACCTTCTCACCGGAGTTCCAGCATGCCTCAGGCCGCCACTCATTTCGCTTCCGCCGAGCGCGCCACCGCCGCAGACATTTCGCCCCAGGTCGACTACTTCTCAGAGCAAGGTCTGATGCGGCACCTTCTCGAGGCTGTTCCAACCCATCTTGCCATCCTCAACCAGCAACGGCAGATCGTCTATGCTAATCGTTCACTCGTCGATCTGGTCGGGGAAGAAGAAATATTCCTCCACGGAAGGCGTCCCGGAGAAGTCCTGCGTTGCACCCATTCCGACGAAGGACCGGGAGGCTGCGGAACGTCGAAGGCCTGTTCCACCTGCGGAGCCATCCTGGCCATTCTGTCCAGTCTGACCGGCAAGCGGGAAGAACGCGAATGCTGCCTGGTGCGCACGACCGACGGGCGCACGGATGTGCTGAATCTGATGGTATTCGCCACCCCCATCGAATTTCAGGAAGAAAAGTTCACCGTATTCGCCATCAACGACATCAGCCATGAGAAGCGCCGCCGCACCCTGGAGCACCTTTTCTTCCATGACGTCCTCAATATGGCGGGGGGTGTGCGGGGGTTTGCGGACCTGTTGTGCAGCGGTGAGCTTGTGGGGAGGGAAGAAGTCTTTCAGTGGATACACGACGCGGCGCAGCGCATCATCGAAGAGATCGAGGCCCAGAGAACCCTTGCCGCCGCCGAAAACGGAGATCTGCGCATCGAATCGGGCTCCGTCAGTTCCCGGATGCTTCTCGAGGAGACGGTGGCGTTTTATCGCCATCACGAAGCGGCCGGGGGACGCACCATCCATATCGCTGGCGACTCCGAGGAGGTCTTCTTCAAAAGCGACCGCACCCTTCTCGGCAGGGTCCTGGGGAACATGATCAAGAATGCCCTCGAAAGCTCCCAAAAAGGGGAGACGGTGAGCGTCGGCTGCCGGCGGTCGCCGAAAGGGGTGGAATTCCGGGTGCACAATGGCGCCGTCATTCCGGACGAAGCACAACACCAGATTTTCCGCCGCTCCTTCTCCACCAAAGGAAAGGATCGGGGGCTGGGAACCTACAGTATGAAGCTGCTCACCGAATATCTTCAGGGGGAAATATCCTTCACCAGCCTGGAAGGGAAAGGAACCCTCTTCGTCGCCCGGTATCCCCTGAAACTGGCCTGAAAGCTCTCCGGCCGTCGCAACCCCGCCGTGACCGAGGTCAGAGCTCCTCCAGTCGTCCCTCCAGGCCGGACAGAATTTGCGGATGTGGCGTGCCTGCATGCGGCTGTTGCTGTATAAACCGAAGGGAGCAAGCCGTTGTCGCTGCAGTTGGCGGGCTGCCTCAACCCGGCTCCGGATTGCGGCAGAAGCTTCGGCGTCGCGAGGGTCGGTAAGATCCTTGTGCGGCACTCTCGGCACCTCGATATGCAGATCGATGCGGTCGAGCAGCGGCCCCGAGAGCCGGGTCTGATAGCGCTGCAGCATCGGCGGCGCGCACATGCACTCATGCTGAGAATCGCCCTGGAAACCGCAGGGACAGGGGTTCATCGCCGCAACCAGCATAAATGAGGCCGGATAGGTCAGACTCTGCGCTGCCCGGCTGATGCAGACCTGACCGTCTTCCAGGGGCTGGCGCAGCATCTCGAGAAGATTTTTCTTGAATTCTGGCAATTCATCGAGAAACAGCACGCCGTTGTGCGCCAACGAGACCTCCCCCGGTCGGGGATGAGTGCCGCCGCCGATCAGACCGGCATCGGAAATGGTGTGATGAGGAGAGCGAAAGACGCGTTTGGCAACCAGCGCCTGGCCGGCGGGAAGCAAGCCGAGGATCGAATGAATCTTGGTGATCTCCAGCGCCTCCTCGAAGGTCTGCGCCGGCAGGATTGTCGAGATTCGCCTCGCCAGCATGGTTTTACCGCTGCCGGGCGGGCCGACCATCAAGATGTTGTGCCCTCCGGCAGCTGCCACTTCAAGGGCCCGCTTGACATGCTCCTGGCCACGGACCTCGGCAAAATCGACGTCGTCGTGTACGCCGCCGTCGATCAGCGAGGCGATATCGACCTGACAGGGAGCAAGGGAGAGGTTGCCGGTCAGAAAATCGATTACCTCGCCAAGGGTGTTGGCTGCGTAGACCGGTAGCCCGCCAACCAGCGCCCCCTCTTCGGCGTTAGCGGCAGGCAAAATCAGACCATCCAGATCCCAGCGGCGGGCCGCTGCTGCCACGGGCAGGGCGCCACGCACCGGTTTGAGGCCACCATCCAGAGACAGTTCCCCCATGAGGAGAAAGCGTGCCGCACGCTCCGCCGGCACCAGACCCATAGCCGTCAGCAGACCAACCGCCATCGGCAGATCAAAGGCAGTTCCTTCTTTGCGGATATCGGCCGGGGCGAGGTTGATGGTGATACGGCGGGTGGGAAATTCGTAACCGGAATTCTTGATAGCGGATTTGACGCGATCCTTGCTTTCCTTGACCGCGCCCTCGGGCAGACCGACCGTAGCGAACTGCGGCAGACCCTGGGCTATGTCGACCTCTACCTCAACCGGGTAAGCATCGATACCGAACAGCGCTCCGGACAGAACCTTGGCGAGCATATTCCCTCCTGATTGTCATTGCAATACCCCGAGGGGCATATAAAATTGCAGCTTGCAGCTTGCAGCTTGCAGCTTGCAGCTTGCAGCTTGCAGTTTGCAGTTTGCAGTTTGCAGCTTGCAGCTTGCAGTTTGCAGTTTGCAGTTTGCAGTTTGCAGTTTGCAGTTTGCAGTTTGCAGTTTGCCGTTTGCCGTTTACTGATCACTGACAACTGACAACTGACAACTGACAACTGACAACTGACAACTGACAACTGACAACTGACAACTGACTAAAGATTATCCAAATACTTCTCGGCAACAATGGCGGCAATCGCGCCGTCACCGACCGCTGTGGCAATCTGCTTGAGAATCTTTTTGCGCACATCCCCGGCGGCAAAAACGCCTGGTATCGAGGTCCGACATTCTGAATCGGTCAGAATGTAGCCTTCCGCATTGAGATCAAGGATGTCGGTGAGAAAATGTGCCTTCGGCGTTACGCCGACGGCCACAAACATGCCGACGGCTTCAAGGGTCCGCTGCGAATCATCCTGGCGGTTGCGCAAGATCAGGCTGGTAACTCCAGTGTTGTCGCCCACGACCTGATCGACCGTACTGTTCCATATTGGTTCAATCTTGTCATTGGCGAAAATGCGATCCTGCAGAAGCTTGGTGGCACGTAATTCATCACGGCGGTGCACCAGATAGACCTTGCTGGCAAAACGACAGAGGAAAAGAGCCTCTTCGGCAGCGGTGTCGCCGCCACCGATGATCGCTACCGGTACATTGCGGAAGAAAGCGCCATCGCAGGTGGCGCAGTAAGAAACCCCGCGCCCGGTAAACTCCAGTTCGCCAGGGATACCAAGCTTGCTCGGTTCGGCGCCGGTAGTAATAATTACTGCGCGAGTCCGAATCTCCCTGCCGTCGACAGCAACAATCTTCTCATCTCCCTTGTCAATCAGACCAGTCACTTCACCGGTTATCGTCTCCAGACCGAATTCCTGGCAATGTTCCTGAAATCGCATCATGAGATCGGGACCGTCTATGCCCCCAGGAAAGCCCGGGTAGTTCTCAACCTTGGTGGTCGTCATTACCTGACCACCGAGAATCATGCGCTCCACCAGCAGTGTTTTCAACCTGGCGCGCGAGGTGTAGAGGCCGGCGGTCAACCCGGCCGGGCCTCCGCCAATGATCAATACGTCGTAAAGGGGTTCGCTCATAACTCGTATCCAGGTTTGTTTATTTGCAGCAGCCGTTCAAAATCGATGGCAACATAGCACGACTGTCGTGAAAAGGGAATGCTTGCGTCAACGCCACAAAGCTTGATTTAACGATCTTCGTAAGTTTAGAATGAGGTCTTCAGGAGACAAGCTATTACCATGTCCGAGCAAACTCAGACAGATCCGCATCATCACGATCACGGCCTTCTGGACCGTGGCATCACGCGTGGCTTAATTATTGCGATAGGCCTGACTGCGGTCACCTTTATCGCCGAGATTATCGGCGGATTCTGGACCAATTCCCTGGCCCTGCTGTCTGATGCCGCCCATGTTTTCATGGATCTGTTTGCTCTGGTCCTGTCACTGGCAGCCATCCACCTGGCGAAGTTCCCGGCAAGCGATACCCGCACATACGGCTGGCATCGTGCTGAAATCTTTGCTTCGCTTATCAATGGCACCACCCTGCTGCTGATCGGTTTCGGTATACTAAGTGAAGCCTGGGGGCGGCTGATTCACCCTGAAGCAGTCAAGAGCAAGGAGATGTTCATCATCGCTACCATCGGCCTGGTCATGAATCTGGTCGCGGCCGGTCAACTACATCGTCACTCCCACGACGACCTCAATGTCCGCAGTGCCTTTCTGCATGTTCTTGGCGACGCCATCGCCTCGGTTGGCGTCATCATCGGCGGCATCATTATGCTTTATACCGAATGGTTTGTGCTTGATGCCCTGATTTCCATGGCCATCGTCCTGATTATCGGTTGGGGTGCGATTCGCATCCTGCGTGAAGCCGGCCATATCCTTCTCGAGGGTGTGCCGGTGCACATTGACATCAATGAACTGGTCGGCAAGATGCGCGCTGTTGCCGGCGTCAACAACGTTCACCATTTGCATGTCTGGTCTATCTGCTCACACATCACAGCCCTGTCGGCACACATCGACCTTGCACCGGAGTACCAATTGCGTCAGGGTGAGATTATCGGTACGCTCGAAAAGATGCTGTACCAGGATTATCACATAATGCAAACGACGCTTCAGGGAGAGTGTTCAAGTTGCATGACCGGACCGGTCATCCAGCAACTCAGACATCGCCCCCGCAAATCGGCCGATGACCACAAAAACGACTATCACTCGCACTGAGGACTTATGCTTCGCATGATCAAACCGATTTTCTGGACCTTCCTATTTCTAATTATGATACTGGCTCTCGACCAGTTGCTTGTGCAGGTCCCTCCTGTTCATCCGGTCCATGCCGCCGCCAGTAATTTCTACCGGGATTTTCGCAGTCGCCTGATCAACCTGGTATCCAACGAGAAGCAGGCTGCACCGAAGTCGATTGAAGCGGTGATAGAGAATCAGCAGGGCACCCGGGAAACGATGCCACAGAAGATCAAAAAGCCTGGCCAGGAGCAGACCAGGTCCGCAAGCAACCTCCAGGCAGGCAAACCACAGCGCTACCTTTATTCCGACAGCAAGGGTGAGCTGCACTTTACTGATTCGCTTGATGAGGTTCCTGACAAATATCGCGGGCAGGCGCAGCCGATGGGGCAGTAAGACCGAAAGGAGTGAGGAGTGAGGAGTGAGGAGTGACGAAGCTGAAATGCCGTTGCAACAGATTCAAGTTGTTGCAACAGATTCAAGTTGTTGCAACGCATTCTACGTGCAGGCGGAGTTTTTTAGGCCTTGCGCATCACAGCAAGGTTCCGTAAATCTCCGGCCGCCGGTCATTGAAGCAGCGGATCTGCTCCCGGTAGTCAAGCATCTCCTGGTAATCAAAGGTTGCGAGCAACTCGCTATCTGTCTCGCCTGCTTCGGCGAGGACTTCGCCCCGGGAGGACAGCAACAGGCTCATACCGAAGAAATCAAATTTGCCCTGGATACCACAGCAGTTGGTCGCGACCACAAAGTACTGGTTTTCCATGGCCCGGGCGCGCAACAGGGTCCGCCAATGCTCCTGACGGGGCTTGGGCCATTCTGCCGGCAGACAGACGATCTCGGCCCCCTCAAGTGCCATCTTGCGAAACAACTCCGGAAAGCGCAAATCATAACAGATTGCGATGCCGAGACGGCCCGCCGAGGTTGGCACGACAAGAGCCTGGTCACCCGCCGCGAGAAACCGGTCCTCACCCATGGTTGAAAACAAGTGGAGTTTCCGATAGCTGCCAACCAATATACCCCGATCAATCACATAAGCGGTGTTGAAAATTTTGCCTTCATCCAGCTCCGGCAGGCTGCCGACGACCACCAGGCGGAGCTCAGCCGTTTGTCGGCAGAGGGCCTCAATCACCCGTGGAGTTTGAGCAGCATGTTTTGCCAATCGCTTGTAATCGTAACCGACACTCCACATTTCCGGAAGCACAGCCAGCTGCACGTTCTGTTTTGCAACCCGGTCCAGAGCCGCCTCAACTGTCATCAGGTTCCGGTCTATCTCGCCTAGAATGATATTGAATTGAATGGCTGCCGCACACAGTTTTTTTTTCATGAGCACCCCAAAACAAACAACGTTTTATAGTTACTTCAAATCTAATGAGAAATCTGCCGTTTGCATAATTATAAGTGAGACCGGGGGGGCAGACAAGAAATCTCTGCAATGCACTGATACTATTGACCAACCGGAAGTAATCATGCTAAGACATGTAGCGTTTTGATAATTAGATTCATGTTTTATATCTCTCCATTCTTAATCTGCCTTTGCAGTCGAACTTCACTGAAAGGCTCACCTGGTTGCAGAGGATTATGAAAGCGAAGCTTGCCACGTTTGCAGTCATGTTGAGTTTCTGGGCCATCCTGTCTGGCATGTTCGATGCCTTTCATCTGTCCCTCGGGGTGATCTGTTGTCTGCTGGTTGCGATCTTCTCCGGGGGGATGTTGTTCGAGGGCCTGCGCGTTGAAGTGCGGGCCAAGCAAATCTTCGGCATGCTCGCCTACTTGCCCTGGTTGTTGTGGGCAATTGTGCTGTCCAGCCTGCAAGTCGCCTATATCGTTCTGCATCCGCAGATGCTCGACAAGATGGAACCGCAGTTGATCCGTTTCAAGACCAAGCTCAAATCGAACTTTGCCCGAGTGACTTTTGCCCAGTCAATCACCTTGACGCCCGGCACCATTACGGTCAGCTTGCAGGATGACGAAATGACGGTCTATGCGCTTACCAGGAGCGCCGCCGAAAGCCTGCCCGGTGAAATGGAAAGACGCATCGCTCGTGCACTGGAACCGGAGGAAGCATGATGAGTCAGGTGTTTCTCTCGGTTGCCCTGACCCTGGTGATGCTGATCTTTCTCACCCTGGTGCGGGCGCTCGGCGGGCCGACGGTCCTTGACCGGATTGTCGGCGTGAACATGATCGGCACCAAAACGACCGTGTTGCTGCTGCTCATCGGTTTAATCTACGAAAACATGCCGATGTTCATCGACATTGCCCTGGCGTATGCGTTTCTCAACTTCATCGCAACCATCGGCGCCTGCAAGTACTTCCGACGCAGCAAGCGGGTTCATCTTGAGGATGATCTGGCTATTGAAAAGGAGGGCTCGGCATGAACTGGCTTGTGACATTACTGTTGGTCTCAGGGGTCTTCTTTTTTGCCATAGGCACCATCGGCATCCTGCGTCTGCCGGATTTCTATTCACGGCTCCATGCTGCCGGCAAGTGTGACACTCTGGCGGCGACCCTCGCTGTATCAGCTATCGCCCTGTACAATCTGCACGACTTGAGCTTCGCCAGCATTCTGGTCAGTTGGAAAGTCTTCTTCATCGTGTTCTTCATTTTCATGGCAAGCCCGACAGCGACCCATGCGATCACCAAGGCCGCTCTGATCGTCGGTGTCGAGCCCTGGCAGAGGAAGGGGGCGCGCAAATGATCTGGCAACTCGACCTGGTTCTTCTGTTGTTGGTGGTTTTCTGCGCTGTAGCGACGATCACTGTGAAAGACCTGCTCTCGGCAACCATCATCTTCAGTGCCTACAGCTTCCTCATGTGCCTGCTCTGGGCGGAGATGGGAGCGGTCGATGTCGCTTTTACCGAAGCGACAGTCGGCGCTGGTATCAGTACCATATTATTTATTGCAGCCATCTTCCGCACCACACGCAGGAGTAAAGATTGAAACCCCTGGCTTTACTGGCAACCCTGATCACCGGTGCGCTGTTGCTCTACGGCACCGCTGACTTCGCTGCATGGGGCGACCCGCAGTCGCCGCCCAACCGCAATATATCGGTACATTACGTGGAAAATGCAGTCAAAGAAACCCATGTGCCGAATATCGTCACCGCCGTTCTCGGTGATTACCGGGGCTACGACACCATGTTCGAGCTGGTGGTCATCTACAGTGCCGGCATGGCGGTCATGGGCATTCTGAGGCGGAGGGAAGACCAATGAGGATCAGCTTACAGGAGGCACGGGATCGAATTCCGCAGCGTGACACCATTCTCGAAACTACGGTGCGCCTGATGGTCCCCTTCATCCAACTCTACGGTCTATATGTCATCGTCCATGGTCATTACAGTCCGGGTGGCGGCTTTCAGGGTGGCGTTGTTCTCGGCGCGTCGGTGATCCTGTTCGCTCTTGCCTTTGGTTTGCCGGCCAGCAAACACTACCTGTCGGAAAGCACAAACATCATACTGGCCAATACCGGCGCCTTGATCTACACGGGTATTGCCACTCTCTGTGCCCTGCTTGGCGGGATGTTCCTCGATTACAGTGCACTCGCAAAAATTCTGCCGATCGATCCGATCTCCTGGCGTTCCCACGGAATCTTTCTGGTCGAGGTTGGCGTTGGCATGGGAGTTACGACAATAATGGTCTCGATCTACTGGGACATGGCCTCTGCCGGCCGCCTCGACGAGGGCTTGTAAATGGAAAGTATACTGGATCACGTCATCGCCAAATATAACTACTGGTTCTATGTGGTCCTGATGATGATCGGCTTTTATGCCATGATCGGCAAACGCAATCTGGTCAAGAAACTCCTCGGTATGAACATCTTTCAGACAGCGATCATCCTGTTTTTTGTCTCTACCGGAGCAAAGAAGGGCGGTAGCATTCCGATTCTTGATAAGTACGCCGCACTGCAGGGGCAAGTGGATGTGAACCAGGTGGTCAACCCCCTGCCCCACGTACTCATGCTGACAGCGATCGTCGTCGGGGTCAGCGTGACCGGGGTCGCCCTGGCGGTCATGCAGCGTATCTATCGCAAGTACGGGACCCTGGAAGAAGACGAAATCCTGCACAAGATTGAGAACGAATGAAATCCAATCTGCATATGTATGTGATGGCGGCGCCGTTGTTGACCGCCTTCCTGGTCAACATATTCGGCCGCAATAACCGCAAGGTCATTGCACCGATGGTGTTGGGGGCTCTGGGGCTTTCGAGCCTGCTGGCGATTGCCGTGCTCAAACGGACACTTATGCTCGGTGACCTGAGCTATACCGCGGGAGCCTGGACGCCACCATGGGGGATCGAACTGCTGGTCGATCCACTTTCGGCGTTAATGCTGCTGCTCATCTCCGCAGTCTCTTTCATCGCCACCTTCGCCGCCCTGCCCTGCGTCAAGCGCGACCTGGAAGATCGGCAACATATCTTCTTCACGCTTTATCTGATTCTGATCGCCGGGCTGATGGGGCTGGTGCTGACCGCCGATGCCTTCAACCTCTACGTCATGCTCGAAATCACCTCAATCACCACCTATGGCCTGATCGCTCTGGGCCGCGGGCGGGCACCACTGTCGAGCTTCAACTACATCATCATGGGTTCGGTGGCAGCCTCCTTCTATCTGCTCGGAGTCGGCTATCTCTATCTGCTGACCGGCACTCTCAACATGGCCGACATCGCCCGTTACCTGCCGGCCCTGCAGGGAACTGCCGCCTTGTCAACCGCCCTGGCTTTCATCCTGATCGGCCTGTGGATCAAGATGGCCTTTTTCCCTCTGCACGGTTGGCTGCCGAGAGCCTACACAGATGCACCAGACGGAGCCGGGGTACTCATCGCACCGCTGATGACCAAGGTGACCATCTATCTGATGGTCCGCCTGATGCTCACCTTTCAATCGCCGACATTCCCGCTAATCAGTATGGATGTCCGTACTCTTGTTATATGGGCTGCGGCGATCGGCATTGTTTGCGCATCATCTCTGGCACTGGCGCAGCGCAACCTGAAACAGATGCTGACCTACATCATCATCGCCGAGGTCGGCTACATGGTCGGCGGCGCCTGGCTGGCCAACGACCAGGGCATGACAGGAACCCTGCTGCATATCGTCAACGACGCGTTGATGACTCTATGTCTGTTCCTGGCCGCCGTCGCCATTGCTTATCGTACCGGCAGTCTCCACTTCGACAACTTGAAAGGCCTTTACCGCCGGATGCCCTGGACAATGGCGTTCTTCACAATAGGTGCTTTTGCTATGATCGGGGTGCCACCGACCTGCGGCTTTTACAGCAAGTGGTATCTGCTTCTCGGTGGCATCGAAGCAGGCCAGTGGGAATTTGTCGTCGCTCTGATCTTCAGTAGCCTGGTCAACGCCGTCCTCTTCTTCCGGATTATCGAGCTGGCATATTTTGGTTCTCTGCAAGACAGCGAGCACCATGCACATGCAAGCGCTGAACCGCAAGAGGCGCCATGGTGGATACTCAGTCCTCTGGCCCTGACCGCTGTACTCCTGATTGTGGTTGGCTTAAGCACCGGGCCCCTGGTTAACAATATCATCCGATTAATGATACCGGTCGGTTTTTAACCGCGAACTGATGAGTCCGGGCAACTCTGTCCAGAACCCGTTTTGAGAGAAATATGACACCGATTGTTTCCATCTGGCCGCTGGCCGCAATTCTTGTCTCCCTGCTGGGAGCCTTGCCGATTATCCTTGCTGATCGGCAGCCAAACCTGCGCGAGAGCTGGACCATCCTGATCGCCCTGGTCAAGCTGATGATTGTTGCCTCGCTGCTGCCGGGGGTTCTGGAGGGCAACAGCTACGTCTTCACCATTGCACAGGTAATCCCGGGTGTGCCGATCGAACTGCGCGTCGATGCCCTGGGAATGATCTTTGCCCTGGTGGCCTCCAGTCTCTGGCTGTTTACCTCTATCTATTCAATCGGTTACATGCGAGCGCTCGACGAGCACGCCCAGACCCGGTATTATGCCTCGTTTGCCGTGGCCATCTCGGCCACCCTGGGTGTCGCCTTTGCCGGCAACCTGCTGACCATGTATCTCTTCTACGAGATGCTGTCACTCTCTACCTACCCACTGGTCACCCATGAGCAGAATGCTGAAGCCCGCTCCTCGGGACGCAAGTATCTGACCTACATTCTCGGCACATCCATCGGCCTGGCCTTGCCGGCCATGATGATCACCTATTCTGTGGCCGGAACCCTCGATTTTACCTCTGGCGGCATCCTGGCAGGCAAGGCCTCTCCGGAATTGCTGGCACTGCTGGTGGTGCTCTTTTTGTTTGGTTTTGCCAAGGCGGGATTGATGCCGTTTCATGGCTGGCTGCCTGCGGCGATGGTGGCGCCAACCCCGGTCAGCTCTTTCCTGCATGGCGTGGCCGTGGTCAAGGCCGGAGTCTTCTCAATCTTCCGAATCATCTTTGACATCCTCGGACCTGAGACGCTCCAGTCTGCCGACCTCGGTTCGCTGATCACGTATATCGCTTCGGTGACCTTGTTGATCGCATCCATGGTGGCCTTGACACAGGACAGCCTGAAACGCCGGTTGGCCTATTCGACCATCGGTCAGCTCGCCTACATGGTGCTTGGCGCCGGCATGCTCTCGGCAACCGGCATGCTTGGTGGAGTCATGCACCTGGCGATGCACGCCTTTGGCAAGATCACGCTGTTCTTTTGTGCCGGGGCGATCTATGTCGCCAGCAAGAAAAAAAATATCAGCCAGATGGACGGTCTCGGGCGGCGCATGCCGATCACCTATCTGGCCTTTTTCCTCGGCTCCCTGAGTATCATAGGCATGCCGCCACTTGGCGGCTTCATCAGCAAATGGAATCTGCTGATCGGCGCCGTTGAGGGTGACCAACTGGTGCTGATTGTCGTTCTGCTGATCAGCTCCCTGCTGAATGCCGCCTATTTCTTCCCGATTGTCTACCGCGGTTTTTTTGTGCCGGCAGCGGACGGTGAAGGCGATGGCATCAAGGAAGCGCCGCTCTTCTGCCTGATACCTCTATCGGTGACGGCCCTTGTTTCGCTGGCCCTGTTTTTCTATCCCGACACGCTGCTGAAACTGGCACGCATGGCCATTGGCATCTGACCTTCCGCTGGATTACGTTTCCGGAACAAGAGAGTATACAAAGATGAAAGCCGACGAACAAAACAACAACCATGGCGAGACAGAGGACGGCCCGATGGTCCTCTCCCACGACGCTGTAAAAGGCTACCGGCCGATCTTTTATATCTGCATCACTATAGGCCTTTTCTATCTGGCCTTTGTCTTCTGGCGGACCTGGTAAGGAGCAACGGATGTCCCAACAACCGATAGACATAGACGAAAAACCACCGATAGATATAGACGAAGAGTTGGGAATGTTTGACAAACCTGAGAACGTCAAGCGCCTGCTGAGAATATTCTACGCCAGCGTGGTGCTGCTCCTGGTGGTCGACATCTTCTATCACAAACATGCCATCTTCGCCTGGGAAGGCTACTTTGGTTTCTACGCGGTGTACGGCTTTGTCGCCTGCGTCATCCTGGTCATCGTGGCGAAATATATATTGCGGCCAATGGTCATGCGCAAAGAGGATCACTATGACGATTAACGCCCTGCCGCCGGCACTGATCATGATTCTCGGCGGACTGCTGGTACCGCTCTTCAAGGGTCGGGCCCGCCAGACCCTGTTGCTGCTGCTGCCGGTGATCAGCTTCATCAACCTGCTGCAGATTCCGGTCGGCAGCCACTGGATCCTGCCGTTCCTGAGCGACCAGATCGTACTCGGCCGCGTCGACAAGTTGAGCTTGATTTTCGGTTATATTTTCCATCTCATCGCCTTCCTCTCGGCAATCTATGCCCTGCACGTCGATGATACCGTGCAGAACGTCGCCGGCACCGTTTACGCCGGAGCGGCTCTTGGTGCAATCTTCGCCGGCGACATGTTCACCCTGTTTGTCTTCTGGGAGCTGCTGACGATCAGCGCCACCTTCCTGATCCTGGCACGCCGTACCGAACGGGCACTTGGCGCCGGTTTCCGCTACTTTATGGTCCATGTTGCCGGCGGACTCTGCCTGCTGGCCGGCATCATCATGCACGTCTCCCAGACCGGTACAGCGGCCTTTGACCTGATTGGGCTGGGAACAACTGCATCATGGCTGATCTTTATCGGCATCGGCGTCAACTGTGCCTGGCCGGTACTGCATCCCTGGCTGACCGATGCCTACCCCGAAGCAACCATTACCGGTACGGTTTTCCTCTCAGCCTTCACCACGAAAACAGCAATCTACGCTCTGGCCAGAGCATTTCCCGGCACCGAGGAGTTGATCTTCATTGGCGCCGCCATGGCGGCTTTCCCGATCTTTTATGCCGTTATCGAAAATGACCTGCGCCGGGTCCTCGCCTACAGCCTGATCAACCAGGTCGGCTTCATGGTGGTCGGTATCGGTATCGGCACGGCCCTTTCCATTAACGGCGCCATTGCTCATGCTTTTAATGACATCCTCTTTAAAGGGCTGCTCTTCATGACCATGGGCGCAGTTATGTACCGCACTGGCAAAATCAACGCCACCGATCTCGGTGGCCTTTACAAATCGATGCCCTGGACCTGTGCTTTCTGCATTGTCGGAGCCGCTTCGATCTCAGCCTTTCCGCTCTTTTCCGGCTTCGTCAGCAAATCGATGGTCATGGAGGCGGCAGCTCTCGGCGAGATGCGCTGGGTCTGGTTTATCCTGCTCTTCGCCTCGGCCGGGGTCTTCCATCATGCCGGCATCAAGATCCCGTTTTTCGCCTTCTTCTCCCACGACTCCGGCATCCGTTGCAAAGAGGCTCCCCCGCATATGTTGCTGGCCATGGGCATCTCGGCAGCGCTCTGTATCCTGATCGGGTGTTTCCCGCAATATCTGTACAGCTTGCTGCCTTACACCGTCGACTACCAGCCCTACACAACCAGTCATGTGCTGGCACAGACCCAGCTGCTCTTCTTCTCGGCACTGGCCTTTACCCTGCTACTGCTCGCAGGAATCTATCCAGCAGAAATCCGTTCAATCAACGTGGACGCCGACTGGATTTACCGCAAGGGCTGTCGCCAGATTTACCGTTTCAGCCGATGGGCTTTCGATGGCATCAACGAGTGGGCCAATCGTACCTTCGCCCAGCAATTTACCAGGCTGCTCGCCCAGTTCTTCGATGACCCGGGTGCAAACTTGCAGAAGCATGGCTACCGGCTTTTGGTAGAAACCAGCGGCATCGAAGGCCAGCATGAGCAAACGATCAGAGAAATTGCCAGTCGCAGTCGCAATGCATCCTACCCTGTTGGCATCGGAGTTCTTCTGGCTGTCTTGATTCTTGTTCTGACATCCATGCTCCTGTTCCTCATGTAACGCTGTGCCGCGAAGACGAGACTAAATGGCCGGTCTTTATCTGCACATTCCTTTTTGCCGGCAAAAATGTCCCTATTGCGACTTCTATTCCCAAGAAGTCTGTGCAGCGACCATCTCTGACTACCCGAACCTACTCGTACGGCACCTTACCTGGGCAGCCGATCAGGGTGAGAATCAGCCGATCGACACAATCTATTTTGGTGGCGGGACGCCCTCCCTGCTGGAACCAGCGGCAATTGCAAGAATCCTTCAAGCCGTCGACCAGACCTTTGATCTGTCAAAAATCGCAGAGATCACGCTCGAAGCCAACCCGGGCACTGTTTCACTGTACAGCTTGAAAGGTTATCGTAACGCCGGTGTCAACCGCCTCTCCCTCGGTCTGCAGACCTGCAGTAACGACCAGCTGACCCTGCTTGGTCGCCTGCACAATCGTCAGAATGGGATTGATGCCTGCAACTGGGCACGTGAGGCAGGCTTTGATAACCTCTCGCTTGACTTGATGTTTGCCCTGCCAGATCAGACGCTTAGCGACCTTGAAGTTGATCTTTGCCGCTACCTCGAACTCGCTCCCGAACATCTTTCCTGCTATGGACTGACCGCTGAGCCGGAGACGCCATTTCAACAAAGAGTCGGCTCAGGTGAGCTGACGCTGCCGAACGGGGAGTTCTACGCTGACGCGTTCATGTTGATTCATGAACAACTGGCCGCCGCCGGCTACGAGCATTACGAAATCGCCAACTATGCCCGCGACGGTTATCTCTGTCGTCACAATCTCGGTTACTGGCAACGCCGTCCCTACCTCGGCATAGGTGCCGGAGCACATTCTTTTTTTGACAGCCAATGGGGGAGCCGCTGGGAAGTCCCGGCCGATCTGTCAGCATATCGCCAAGCGCTGCACGACGGGCAGGAACCGATGAAATGTCTTGAAACGTTTGACCGCCAATCCGCGTTGTCTGAAACCATTTATCTGGCCCTGCGTACCCGGAACGGCATTACCGACACCGAACTGCTGCAACGTTTCGGCTGCACGCTTCAGGACGCTTTTCCTGAAGCGGTTGCCGCCAGCGCTCAATGGCTGGTTAATGACGATGGCCGCTGGTCCTTGACGCCTCCCGGCTGGCTCCTCTTTGATCGCCTGATTCTTCCTTTTCTTTAAGAGCCTTTCCCCGCAGAAAATCAGTGTCCGTCCCTTGACAAAGATATTTGGCGTTGTTATCTTGACCATGCTTTTAGCACTCGCTGCAAAAGAGTGCTAAATATCGCACCGGGCCGGATTATCCGGCTTGAGTTTTTTAGCGCGGAGTCCATCATGGCAGACACCCTGACTGATCGCAGTCAGAAAATCCTCGAAGCAATCATCGAGGAATATATTGCAACCGCCCAGCCGGTAGGCTCCAAGGCCCTGACCCGGAACCAGGGGATCAAGCTGTCTCCGGCATCGGTGCGCAATGTCATGGCCGAACTGGAAGAGCTCGGTTACCTCGCCTCACCGCACACTTCTGCGGGAAGGATCCCGACTGAAAAAGGCTACCGCTTCTACGTAGACACCCTGTTGCACATCAGCGACCTGGACAGCGAGCAGAAAGACCAGATCGAAATACAGTACCAGCATCACGGTCTGCACATGGCAGACATGCTGCGTGAAGCCAGTCGCACCCTGTCATCATTCTCCCATTACACCGGGCTGGTCATGGTGCCGCGCCTTAAGGCGACCATTTTCCGACATATTGAATTTATCAAGCTATCTCCACGCCTGGTCCTGGCAGTCTTTGTCACCCAGTCCGGATTGGTACAGAACAAACTGGTAGAGATTGATGAGGATTTGACCCCGCGCGATCTTGAACAGATCACCAACTACCTGAACCGGACCATGACCGGCCTGAGCATTCAGGAAGTGCGCGCTCGGGTCGTTACCGAGATGGCTCAGGAGAAGGCCCTCTATGATCATCTCTTACGGCGCGCCTTTGCCCTTTCCAGCGCCGCGTTGATCGATGAAACCTCAGGTGATATCATCATTGAGGGAACCAGCCATTTTCTCGAACAGCCCGAGTTTTCCGATCTCAAGTGCATGAAGCGCATCGTTCAGACCTTTGAGCAGAAAAGTATACTGGTCGATCTTCTCGACCGCGGCCTCGAGTCAGAGGGAGTTCAGGTCATCATCGGCAGCGAAACCGAGTGCAGCGAGCTCTCGGACTGCAGCTTGATCACAGCGGCCTATTCCGGCAAACGCGGCACCCTTGGCACGCTCGGTGTCATCGGTCCAAACCGCATGCCCTATTCAACCATCATTCCGATTGTCGATTACACGGCAAATTTGATCAGTCGCCTGCTGGATACAGACAACGATTAGGAGAGAATAAAGCATTGGCAAAGAAACGTAAGAATCAGGAGAGTCCGGAGCATGAATCCGCTTCCGAAATTCTGGAAGAAATGACTGCTGAAAAACCCGAAGATCTCGTAACTGAAGAAGCCCTCGACCCTGTGACCAAAATCAAGAATGAAATGGAAGCTGCCCGGTCGGAAGCCAGCAAGAACTGGGATCTTTACCTGCGTGAACGGGCCGACCTTGAGAATGCCCGTAAACGTCACCAGCGCGAAAAGGAAGACGCACTCCGTTATGCCAATGATCGCCTGCTCAAGGAGATGGTCCCGGTACTGGACAATCTCGAGCGCGCTGTCGCTCATGCCGAACAAGCTGGAGATAACAATCAGGGGCTTCTGGAGGGTGTCAATATGACGATCAACCAGTTCCGCAAAGCCCTGGAAGACTTCGGTGTCAAACCGATCAACGCCATCGGTGCAGACTTTGACCCGAACCTGCATCAGGCGATGGGTCATATCGAGTCAGCAGGACAAGCCCCGAACACGGTTGTCACCGAGTTCCAGAAAGGTTATCTGCTGCATGATCGTCTGTTGCGTCCGTCGCTGGTCATGGTGGCCAAGTCCCCGACTGGCCCGGCTTCCGGTTCAGACACTGAAGAGCCGACAAACACTCAAGAATAAAGCGACGGACGGTAACCTGATTGTCCGCATAACAACCATGAACGACTCGAAATAGTTAAGGAGGATTCTTATCATGAGCAAAGTTATTGGTATCGACCTGGGAACGACAAATTCCTGTGTCGCCATTATGGAAGGTGGCGAACCGGTGGTTATCGCCAACGCCGAAGGCACCCGCACCACACCGTCGATGGTGGCTTTTTCCGAAGGCGGTGAGCGTCTGGTCGGTCAACAGGCCAAGCGTCAGGCCGTCACCAACCCCGAGAATACCCTGTTCGCCATCAAACGTCTTATCGGTCGCAAATTCGACTCTGATGCTGTCAGAAAAGACATAGAGATCAGCCCGTTCAAGATTATCAAGGCTGAAAACGGCGATGCCTGGGTTGAAGTCCGTGGCAAGAAATACAGCCCCCCGGAAATTTCGGCCATGATCCTGCAAAAGATGAAGAAGACCGCCGAAGATTACCTGGGAGAGACGGTCACTGATGCGGTCATTACCGTACCGGCCTACTTCAACGACTCGCAACGTCAGGCCACCAAGGACGCCGGCAAGATTTCCGGTCTGAATGTCCTGCGCATCATCAACGAGCCAACCGCGGCCGCGCTGGCTTACGGTCTCGACAAGAAGAAAGAAGAAAAGATTGCTGTTTTCGACCTCGGCGGCGGCACTTTTGATGTTTCCATCCTGGAACTCGGTGATGGCGTCTTCGAAGTCAAGTCGACCAATGGCGACACCTTCCTCGGTGGTGAAGATTTCGATCAGCTGATCATCGACTACGTGGCCGATGAATTCAAGAAGGATCAGGGCATCGACCTGCGCAACGACAAAATGGCGCTGCAACGGCTCAAGGAGGGATCAGAAAAAGCCAAGTGCGAACTCTCCTCCTCGGTGGAGACAGACATCAATTTGCCCTTCATCACGGCCGACGCCTCCGGGCCAAAGCATCTTAATATCAAGCTGACCCGCGCCAAGCTCGAGAGCATCTGCAGCAGTCTGCTCAACAAACTGACCGGCCCCTGTAAGATGGCAATCAAGGACGCAGGCCTCTCGGCGGCTGATATCGATGATGTCATTCTGGTCGGCGGCATGACCCGTATGCCGGCAGTCCAGGCCAAAGTTCAGGAGATTTTCGGCAAGGTGCCCAACAAGGGCGTCAACCCCGATGAAGTCGTGGCCATCGGTGCGGCGATTCAGGGCGGCGTTCTCAGGGGCGATGTCAAGGATGTGCTGCTGCTCGACGTCACCCCTCTTTCGCTGGGGATCGAAACCCTTGGCGGCATCATGACCAAACTGATCGAGAAGAACACCACCATACCCTGCAAGAAGAGCCAGGTATTTTCCACGGCTGCCGACAACCAGCCGGCGGTGTCGGTGCACGTCCTGCAAGGTGAGCGTGAGATGGCCAATGACAACAAGACGATTGGTCGTTTTGAGTTGGCCGACATCCCGTCTGCCCCACGTGGAGTACCGCAGATTGAGGTCACCTTCGACATAGACGCCAACGGTATCCTCAACGTCGGCGCCAAGGATCTTGGCACCGGCAAGGAGCAATCGATCCGCATCACGGCATCAAGCGGTCTCTCCCAGGAGGAAATCGACAAAATGGTCAAGGATGCTGAACAACACGCCTCCGAGGACCATAAAAAACGTGAGTTGATCGAAGCCCGTAATCAAGCTGACGGTTTGGTCTACACGACCGAAAAGTCCCTTAAGGAACACGGCGACAAGGTCGATGAAGAGACCAAAAAGAGTATAGAAACTGCGCTTGAAGGTCTCAAGAAAGCCATAGAAGGCGACGATCCGGCAGAGATCAAGAGTAAAACCGAAATCCTGGCGACTGCGTCGCACAAGCTGGCGGAAGCCATGTATCAGAAGGCTCAGAGCGAAGCGGAAGCAGGCAGTGGAGCTGCCGCTGGCGGCGAGCAGAAGGACGATGTTGTCGACGCAGAATTCGAAGAAGTCGACGACGAGAAGAAAGAATAGATTAATGAAGGATATATGGCCAAGGGTTTAAGGGAGTACTGTGTGCATCCCCAACACCCTTGGCCTTTAGCCTTTCATTGCAAGGATATTTATTTTGGCAAAACGCGATTATTATGAAGTTCTTGAAGTCCACAAAAACGCCAGCGAAACAGAAATCAAAAAAGCCTATCGCAAACTGGCGTTAAAATGTCATCCAGACAAAAATCCCGGTGATAAACAGTCCGAAGATCGCTTCAAGGAACTGTCCGAAGCCTATACTGTCCTCTCAGATGGTCAAAAGCGCGCACTCTATGACCAATATGGCCATGCCGGAGTTGATCAGCAGGGAGGCGGCTTCTCTTCCGGCGGCTTTGGAAGCGCTCCTTTTGAGGATATTTTCGGCGATATTTTCGGTGATATTTTCGGCGGCGGCAGCCGACGCGGCGGCGGACGACGTGGTGATGACCTGCGCTACAACCTGACGATCCGCTTTGAAGAGGCTGCCTTTGGTCTCGAAACCAAAATTCAGGTCCCCCGCCATCAACCATGCGAGACCTGTAAAGGTTCCGGCGCCAAACCGGGAACCCACGCCGAGACATGCAGGACCTGTTCCGGCAACGGCCAGGTTCGCTTCCAGCAAGGGTTCTTCTCCATGACTCGCACGTGCCCCGACTGCAACGGCGAGGGGAAAAAAATAAGCGAACCCTGTAAAGACTGTCGAGGTTCTGGTCTGACGCGCGGACAAAAGACCCTTTCCCTGAAAATCCCGGCTGGTGTAGAATCGGGCATCCGGCTCAAGATGAACGGTGAAGGGGACCCGGGAAGTAAAGGTGGGCCTCCTGGCGACCTTTACGTTGTCATCACCGTCAAAGACCACCCGATTTTCCAACGGGAAGGGAATGAACTCATTTGTGAGATACCTATCTCCTTCCCCCAGGCGTCTCTGGGTTGTGAGCTTGAAGTCCCGACTCTGGAAGGCAAAGTCAAACTAAAGGTTCCCGCAGGGACCCAGAGCGGCAAAATATTCAAACTGGCCGGCAAAGGCATACCGGTTCTGCAAGGCTATGGGCGCGGTGATGAGCTGGTGGTTGTGCGGGTGGAAACCCCAACCAGTTTAACGACCCGGCAGAAGGAACTGCTCAGCGAGTTTGCCAAGGAAGCCGGCGAAGAAATCCATCCCATGGGCAAAGGCTTCATTGATAAAGTCAAGGAGTTGTTCGACTAATGCGCCTTAAGATCGTCAGTCTCTGCATACTCATGTTCTTGAGTATAGGTGTATCGAATGTCCTGGCACAACAGCATGACACGAGCGCACCACAGGCTGACACCGCCATTCGCCGGGCACTCGATCATTATCGTGCGGGCAAGCTGAATGAGGCGGCCGGCCTGTTGCGCGGTTTCGTCGTCAGCCAGCCGGATTCTGCTCAGATCAACCAGGCCTACTACTATCTGGCCCGCATCCATCGCGACCTTGATGACCCGGTAGCTGCCATCGGCTATCTTGAAAAGATGGCTGAAAAAGTTAACAGCTCGGCCGGTATTCTCTTGCAGAGTGAACTGCTGTTGAAGATGGGCGACTCAGTCCGCGCCGTTGATCAACTCCTGCAATCCGATACGCAGAACTGGTCTTTGCAAGAGCGTCAGGAGCGCTATCTGACTCTGGCTGAAGGGCTGCTCGCCCTTGATGAACCGCACAAAGCTCTTTACTTCTATCAGCAGGCCCTGGTCGTTGAAGGGGATGAATCGCCCCGCGATGTTCTGACCCGCATCTATACCCTCCAGAGTGATCGTTTCAATGAAGCAGACCTCGCAGAAGCTGCCTTCATGTATCGTGACAAACCAGTCGCCTACCTGGCGATGCTGCAACTTGGCTGGAGAGCTCTGGCCGCAGACCAGAAGGATCTGGCCCAGAAATGGGCATCAGCGGCAATGGCTGCACCGGCTGGTTTCGCCTACCGTGATGAAGTCCTGGCATTGCTGTCGCAACTGACCGACCAGACACAGCTACAGCGTGCAATCGGTGTACTACTACCTTTAACTGGCCGCTACGCTGCTTTCGGGCAACGGGTCCAACGCGGCATGGAACTGGCGCAAGAGACGTTCCGGCCCCATATCCCGGTGCGTTTCATTTTTCGTGATACGGCCGGGGATGAAACTGTCGCCGCCCAACAGGTTGCCGAGCTGGCAATCAGTGACCGTGTCATAGGGATCGCCGGTCCATTGGTTGGCAATGCCGCCCTGGGTGCGGTCAGACGTGCCAATCTGGAGCATACTCCACTTTTGACAATGTCACAGAAAGAGGGCCTGGCGACCTCCAGCCTCTATGTTTTCCGCAATTCGCTGACCCCGCAATTACAGGTTCGGACGCTGATCAACTATGCCATGGACGTTCGTGGCTTTTCTCAATTCGGCATAATGAGTCCGCAAACCCGTCAGGGCGAACAATTCGCCGAAATCTTCCGCAATGAGGCGACAAGGCGCGGTGGTAAGATCGTTGCTGAGCAGAGTTATCTCACCGACCAGACGGACTTCCGTCACCAGATTCGCCTGCTGCAAGGCCTGAATCCGAATACATCCGACGAGAGGGAGCAGGGCAACGACCCGGAGAACAACAGCCCGCCGCCTTTTCAAGCGCTCTTTCTTCCCGATTACGCAGATCGTATCAAACTGATTGCTCCGCAATTGGCATTCTATGGTCTGGAAGGCGTGCAACTGCTTGGTCCCAATGGCTGGAACGATGCCGATTTACCGCGACAGGCCCGCCAGTTCGTAGAGGGCGCCGTTTTTACCGATGGCTTCTTCCGCCACAGCGATTACCCCTTCGTCCAGGAATTTGTTGAGCACCATTTCAGCCGATATGGTGAAGATCCGACGATCCTCGAAGCCCAGGGCTACGATATCGCCGGTATCCTGTTGACGCTGCTCAACGATTCGAGCGTGCGTAACCGGGAAGACCTGCGCCGCGCGCTGGCTCAGCTGCAGAATTACCCGGGCGTCACCGGCGCAACCCGCTTTGATTTGATCGGTGAGGCCGACAAGGTCCTTTTCCTGCTGCAGGTGCAGAAAGGCGCGATTGTGCAGATTAATTAGTGTCCATACGGAAACTCCGGATGGACACTAAGATGTTTCCATACGGGCACTGGTTGTTCCTGCTTTTCTAACCAGGGAACCGGGTACACTCAATTTTCAGCATTTCGTCTTGCGGAGAAAACCCTTTACAGAAAAGCGCACTTTAGTGTACTTTCCCTGTTCTGCGGAGAGGTGACCGAGCGGCCGAAGGTGCTCGCCTGGAAAGCGGGTGTACCGAAAGGTACCGGGGGTTCGAATCCCCCCCTCTCCGCCATTTCTTTTTCCGGCCACAGGAGGCTTTTGGATTTAAGCATTGACTCTCGCCATGATAAGTATTTGCCGTCAGAAGTGACAGCCGGGTCCCGCGCAACGGACGACCGTGAACTCCGTCAGGCCCGGAAGGGAGCAGCGGCAGCGGTCTCAGCTGTGTGCCGCGGGAGCGCCTGGCTGTCACTTGTGCCGGCAAATCGCCGGTTGCTGTGCTCCCCTTCTGCCGAACTGTGAGACAATGGCCTACCTGGTTCTCGCCCGTAAGTGGCGACCACAAAACTTTACCGATCTGATTGGCCAGGAACATGTCAGCCAGACCTTGGCGAATGCCATCCGTTCCGGTCGTATTCATCATGCCTTCCTCTTCACCGGCGCACGTGGTGTCGGCAAAACTTCTGCGGCCCGCATCCTTGCTAAAGCGCTGAACTGTGATCAGGGACTCTCCGACCTGCCTTGCGGCATCTGTTCATCCTGCACTGAAATCACAGCCGGGCAGGGCCTGGATGTCCTCGAAATCGACGGTGCTTCAAATACTGGTGTCGACGATGTCCGCGAGTTACGCGAAAACATCCGCTACCTGCCCAACCGATCGCGCTACAAGATCTTCATCATCGACGAAGTCCACATGCTCTCGACCAACGCCTTCAATGCGTTGCTGAAGACCCTTGAAGAGCCTCCTGAGCATGCTAAATTTATCTTTGCAACCACGGAACCTCACAAGATTCCGATCACCATCCTGTCACGCTGCCAGCGTTTCGATTTCCGCAAGATCCCGTTGGTTCGCGTGGCTGCCCGCCTGCGTGAAATTTCGGACGCAGAAAATTTGACGATTTCTGACCGGAGCCTCAGCCTGGTCGCTCGTCAGGGCGAAGGGAGTATGCGTGATTCACTCTCCACTCTTGATCAGGTGATTGCCTTTTCCGGTGATGAGGTCGACGATGAAGCCGTGCAAACCCTGCTCGGCATGGTTGATCGTCGCCTGCTGATCGATACTGTTGAAGCAGTAATTCAACGTGACAGTCGGCGGGCACTTGATGCAGCGCGCCGGATTGATCAACTCGGATTGGCCCTGCGTCAATTCACCCAGGACCTGCTCGAGATGTTCCGCGGCATGGTTATCTGTAAAGTAGTTGAAGAACCCGCAGAAATGCTCGACCTGGTCGGTGATGAGCTGAAGGATCTGAAGGCTCTGGCAGAAGAGGCTTCTCTTGAGGATCTGCAGCGTATCGTCACCTTGCTCATGAAGACCCAAAGCGAGCTGGTCCATAGCAGCTCCCCCCTGTTGACCCTGGAGATGAGCCTGGTTCGTCTGGCCACTCTTGCCCCCTCGCAGGAGATCGGCAAACTCATCAGCCATATCGAAAATCTGGAAAAACGCCTGAGCACAATGCCTTTGCAGAAGGCCCAGAGCATGCCACGGCAGTCAACACCTGATGTACCACAACGTTCTGCCCCGGAAGCGCCACCGCCAAAAAAGCCTGAAGCCCCCGTCACCGTATCGACTGACAGTAAGGGATGGCAGGGGCTGGTTGAGAAAGTCAAACAAAGCCGGCCGATGCTCGGTTCGGTCTTGGAACATGGCCGCCTGCTTAAACTTGAACCGCCTGTTCTGGAGATCGGTTACCCAAAAGAGTCATTCATGATCAGCCAGCTGCAGGAGCAGGAGAGCAGTCAAGACCTTGAAATCCTGGCGGCTGCATATTTTGGACAACCGATAATGCTGCGAGTGTCTGCTATTGATGTCAAGCAGCTGGATACACCACCGTCGCTTGTAGAGGCCCGTCACGCCAAAGAAACGGATCGCATGCGACGTCTGCGTGAGGACGCCATGGAGCATCCTGCTCTGAAAGCGGTTCAGAGTGTGTTTGACGGAAAAATCAAGAAAGTCATCCCAATCGACAAGGGGTTTGTTTAAAAACCTCAGACCCGGGAGCTGGCTCCAGAAATGCCAGTTCTTCTATATCAGCGATCGTATCAATACCCATAACCGGAGGAATCACTATGTCAAAAGGTGGTCTCGGCAACATCATGAAGCAGGCCCAGCAAATGCAGCGTCGCATGGCAGAATTGCAGGAAGAACTCGAGCATAAGCAGGTTGAGGCGTCTGCGGGAGGCGGCATGGTTACTGCCGTTGTCAACGGCAAACAATTGCTGCTGGAGCTGAAGATTGATCCCACAGCTGTTGATCCGGACGATGTGGAAATGCTCCAGGATCTGGTGACTGCAGCTGTCAACGAAGCAATCAAGCAGAGCCAGCAGATGGCCCAGGAAGAGATGAGTAAACTTACCGGCGGTATGAATCTTCCCGGCCTCTTTTAGTTAGTTTTCGTCCGGAAACGGCCCTTTTCCGCAATCTATGTGCCAATCGGCGGATTTGATTGTGCGGCGTAAAGGACTACGCCTCCGCTCAAATCCTTGATTTCCTTGACCTTGCGAAAAATTGCTCGTTTCCAGATCGAAAAACTGTGCCTGTATTATCCGGTCCGGAATTTCCGGAGTTTCCGGATGAGCACTGGTGAACTTAATCCTTGCAAACAGCAGAAATTTAAAGCTATGATAATAATTTTTACTAATAGTAAAAATTATTTGCGGTGTTTTTTCAGTGATACGAAAAATATTTGGTCCTCTTAAAATATCCCTGGAATCTCATAAACGGTTGAATCTCTGCGAAAAATTATGTTAAACTCCATTCCGTCTTTCACACGATTAGTGGCAGAGCTGGCCAAGTTTCCAGGTGTCGGCAACAAAACGGCAACCCGGTTGGCCTTTTTTTTGCTCCGTCAACCCACGGCACAGGCCGAGGCCCTGGCATCGGCAATACTGGAACTGCGGCGCAACACGCGTTTCTGCTCCACCTGTTTCCATATCACGGAACAGGATCCCTGTTCCCTCTGCAGCGACAAGGGGCGGGACGAGAGCCTGCTCTGCATTGTTGAAGAACCTCAGGCATTATTGGCAATCGAACGCAGTCGATCTTTCAAAGGTCGCTACCATGTGCTGCATGGTGCACTGTCACCGCTCGACGGCATCGGCCCGGAAGATCTCAAGATAGACCCCCTGATCAAGCGTCTGCAACACAGCGATGTCAAGGAGGTCATCATAGCAACCAATTTTACTGTTGAGGGTGACGCTACAGCACTCTATCTGACCAAGCTGATTCAACCCCTCGGCATCCGGCTGACCCGCCTGGCCTATGGCATCCCGATGGGCAGTGAACTCGAATATGTTGACGAGGCAACCGTGAACCGTGCCGTCGAAGGTCGGCGGGACATCTAAACTGGTTCAAACGTTTTTCTTAATATCGTAAAGAACCAATTTATCGATACAACATCCCAGTCAAGGAGAAAGCCTGATGTCCAAAAAAATGGTCTGTATTGACGGCAATACTGCCGCGGCGCATGTAGCTCATGCGACCAACGAGGTGATCGCCATCTATCCGATTACACCCTCTTCGGTGATGGGTGAAATCTCTGACGCCAAAAGTGCGGCCGGCGGCAAGAATATCTGGGGCACCATCCCCAAAGTAGTTGAAATGCAGTCGGAGGGTGGTGCGGCCGGTGCCGTTCACGGTGCCCTGCAAGCAGGGGCCATGACCACCACCTTTACCGCGTCCCAGGGTCTGCTGCTGATGATCCCGAATATGTTCAAGATCGCAGGCGAGCTGACCCCTACGGTCTTCCATATTGCGGCCCGTGCGATCGCTGCCCAGGCACTGTCGATTTTCGGCGATCATTCCGACGTCATGGCCTGCCGCTCCACAGGATGGGCTTTCCTCTGTTCCAACAACGTCCAGGAAGTCATGGACTTCGCGCTGATCGCCCAATCGACTGCCCTCGAATCACGCATCCCGTTTTTGCATTACTTTGATGGTTTCCGGACCTCGAGTGAAGTACAGAAGGTTCATGAACTCTCGGAGAACGACATGCGCTTCATGATCAGCGATGAGCTGGTCCGTGCCCACCGGGCTCGCAGCCTGTCGCCGGACCATCCGGTGATGCGCGGCACTGCCCAGAATCCTGATGTCTACTTCCAGGGCCGCGAGACCGTCAACAGCTACTATGACAAGCTGCCGGCCATACTGCAGGCCCAGTTCGACAAGTTCGCCACGCAGACTGGCCGCCAGTACAACCTCTTCGACTATGTCGGCGCCCCCGATGCCGAACGCGTCGTAGTGATGATGGGTTCTGCCTGCGACACCATGCACGAGCTGATCGAGCACCTGGTGGCCCAGGGCGAGAAGGTCGGCCTGATCAAGGTTCGCTTCTTCCTGCCTTTCGATATCGCCGCCTTCGCCGACGTACTGCCGAAAACCGCCAAGAAGATTGCCGTGCTCGACCGCACCAAGGAACCGGGCTCCATGGGCGAGCCGCTCTACCACAACGTTCGCACCGCCTTTGGTGAAGCCATGGCCGACGGCCTGATCACCTTCGCCGGCTACCCGAAAATCGTCGGTGCCCGCTACGGCCTCGGTTCCTACGAGTTCAGCCCCGGCATGGCCAAGGCCGTACTCGACAACCTGTCCAAAGACAAGCCGATGAACCACTGCGTAATCGGCATCAAGGACGACGTCACCGGCCGCAGCCTTGATTTCGACCCGAATTACAGGGTGCCTTTCGACGGTTACTCGGCGATGTTCTACGGTCTCGGTTCCGATGGAACGGTCGGTGCCAACAAGAACTCGATCAAGATCATCGGCGACAGCACTGACAACAACGTACAAGCCTACTTCGTCTACGACTCCAAGAAGGCCGGCAGCATGACCACCTCACACCTGCGTTTCGGCAAAAAAGAGATCCGTGCGCCGTACCTGGTCACCACCTCCGACTTCGTCGCCTGCCACAACTTCTCCTTCCTCGAGAAGTACGACATGCTCAAGAACGCCAAGCAGGGCGCCACCTTCCTGCTCAACAGCCCGTTCAACAAGGACGAAGTCTGGGCGCAACTGCCGCTGAAGGTCCAACAGGCCATCATCGACAAGCAGCTCAAGTTCTTCGTCATCGACGGCGTGAAGCTCGGCAACCAAATCGGTCTCGGACCGCGCATCAACGTCATCATGCAGACCGCCTTCTTCAAGATTTCCAATATCATACCGCTCGACCAGGCAGTTCGCGAGATCAAGAGCGCTATCGTCAAATCCTACAGCAAGGCCGGTGAGAAGGTTCTCAACATGAACAACCAGGCGGTCGACGTCGCCCTGGAGAACATCCAGGAAGTCGCCGTTCCGGCAACAGCCGACAGCACTATCAGGATGACCATCGGCCAGTGGGCCGGCACCCCGGCAACCGTGCAGAAAACCCTCGGCCCGATTATCGACGGCCTCGGTGAGTATCTGCCGATCTCCGCTATGCCGGCCGATGGCACTTTCCCGACGGGTACAGCCATGTTTGAAAAACGCAACATCGCTGTCGAAACACCGGTTTGGGACGAGAATATCTGTATCCAGTGTGGCATCTGTTCATTCGTCTGTCCGCACGCTACAATCCGCATGAAAATCTACGACGAGAAGGAACTCGACAAAGCGCCCGCGACCTTCAAGTCATGCGCTGCTCGCGGCAAGGAAATGGAGGGCAAGAAGTTCACCCTGCAGGTTGCCGTGGAAGACTGTACCGGCTGCGGTGCCTGTGTCCACAACTGCCCGGTCAAGAGCAAGGAAGATGTGAATCACAAAGCCATCAACATGCAGCCCCAGCCACCGTTGCGTGCTACCGAGTCGAAAAACTTCGACTTCTTCCTCAACCTGCCTGACACCGATCCGGCCCTGTTCAACAGCGCCACGCTCAAGGGCAGCCAGTTGCTGCCGCCGATGTTCGAATTCTCCGGCGCCTGCGCAGGTTGCGGTGAGACTCCGTTCGTCAAACTCTGTTCCCAGCTGTTCGGTGATCGCATGCTGGTCGCCAACGCCACCGGCTGCTCTTCGATCTACGGCGGCAACCTGCCGAGCACACCCTGGACCAAGCGCAAGGATGGTCTCGGACCGGCCTGGAGCAACTCGCTGTTCGAAGATAACGCCGAGTTTGGCTACGGTTTCCGCCTCGCCATCGACAAGACCAATGAGTTCGCCCGCGAACTGCTGGTCAGGAACATGGCTTGCGGCTGCGCGGCCTGCAAGGGCAAGGGTGAGCTGAAGCAGGCGGTCCTTGATGCCGACCAGTCCTCCCAGGCGCTTATCGAGGAGCAACGCGGTCGGATCATGCAACTCAAAGCGGTCCTTGAGAAGTGTACCCACGAAACCGCTGTGCAGTTACTCGCCGATGCCGATTATCTGACCAAAAAATCGGTCTGGATTCACGGTGGCGACGGCTGGGCCTACGACATCGGCTATGGCGGCCTCGACCACGTTCTCGCCACCGGCAGCAATGTTAACGTGCTGGTCCTGGATACCGAGGTCTACTCCAACACCGGTGGCCAGGCCTCCAAGGCGACTCCGATGGGGGCGGTAGCCCAGTTCGCTGCCGGCGGCAAGCAGATGCCGAAGAAGGACCTCTCCATGATCGCCATGACCTACGGCAATATTTATGTTGCCCGGGTCTCGATGGCCAATCCGGGTCAAGTGGTCAAGGCGATGCTTGAAGCCGATGCCTATGACGGACCGTCATTGATCATTGCCTACTCGCACTGCATTGCCCACGGTATCGACATGGCTTCCGCTGTTGACGGCTGCAAGGAAGCTGTAAACTCCGGCTACTGGCCGCTGTTCCGCTTCGATCCTCGCCTGGCCGCAGAAGGCAAGAACCCTCTGCAGCTCGACAGCAAGGCACCGAGCATCAGCTTCGAGGATTTCGCCGGCAAGCAGAACCGTTTCCGCATGCTCAAGAAGAGCAACCCTAAGCAGGCTAAACAGCTGATGGAAGCTTCGGCGAAGGACTTTGCCGCCCGCTTCGATCTTTATCAGAAACTCGCAGACCTGTCTGCTGATTGCGGCAGCAAGGACAGCAAGGGCAGCAAGTAAGCAATCACCCTGTCATGAAAAAAGCTCCCGGCGTTTGCGTCGGGAGCTTTTTTTTACAAAATTCTGTTCCGGGGAGTCGCAGGACAAACCTTGATCACCCCTGAGAGGCAAGGCAAAAACCCTTGATAAGGGGGCAGATGAAATGCTATAAGGGCTATTGGTGAACCCCCCTATCAAGGAGAACCCGAATGCTCGAGCCACAGAACAATTCCTTTGTCATGTACGAAGAGGAATTCCAAAGGATAAGCGCAGTCATTGAAAAACTGTTGCGCGAATCCAACGCCAAAGTCATCTTCCTGGTTGACAAAAACGGGCAGCTGATCGCTGGTTGTGGCGAAACCGAAAACCTCGACACCACCAGCCTTGCATCACTGACGGCCGGCAACATTGCGGCTACCGGCGGGCTCGCCAAACTGATCGGCGAGAAAGAATTTTCCATTCTGTTCCACGAGGGGGAAAAAGACAACATTCACATTTCGATCATTGCCCAGCGTGTTATCCTGGTCGTCATTTTTGACAATCGCAGCTCTCTTGGTCTTGTCAGGCTGCGCGTCAAAAAGGCAAGCGATGAACTGGCCGGGATTTTCCACGACCTTGCGGTTAAAGCGGCGGAAATGGAGAAAACCGGCAACGCCGATAGTCCTTTTGCCGAGATCACAGACGACGACATAGACAACCTGTTCAGCTGAGGATACCGGACCATGTCTTTCATCAACTATGCATCCCGCGAAATAAACTGCAAAATCGTTTACTATGGTCCGGGACTGTGCGGCAAGACAACTAACCTGCAGTTTGTCTACCAGAAGACCGCTCCTGAAGCTAAAGGGAAAATGATCTCGCTGGCAACGGAAACCGAGCGAACGCTTTTTTTCGACTTTCTACCGCTGGCGCTCGGTGAAATCCGTGGCTTCAAAACCCGTTTTCACCTTTATACGGTTCCCGGTCAGGTCTTTTACGATGCTTCTCGCAAACTGATCCTCAAAGGTGTTGACGGTGTTGTCTTTGTTGCCGACTCACAAGAAGAGCGACTCGATGCCAACATCGAGAGCATGGAAAATCTCAAGGACAACCTCGAAGAGCAAGGCTACGAACTGGAGAAACTTCCTTTCGTCATTCAGTACAACAAGCAGGACCTGCCCAACTGTACACCGCTCGATGAGTTGCGTGAGTTATTGAACCCAAATGGCGTAACCGAATTCACTGCCTGTGCCCAGACCGGAGAGGGGGTCTTCGAGACCCTGAAAGCGGTTGCAAAGCTGATTCTTATGGAACTCAAAAGAGGTGGGGCTGCCGCTTAGAAGCTGACCTGTTAAGAGAAATAATCATAATGCGTTTTTATGCCTGGAGCCAAGGGCCAGGGCGACCCTGGAACCGGAACGACGGCCAAGGTGAGTGCAGATGAACTGCCCTGCCGCCAAGAGCTTTTCGAGATCAACCCCTGTCTCGATACCGAGACCATCAAGCATATAGAGCAAATCCTCGCTAGCTACATTTCCGGAGGCGCCTTCGGCATAGGGGCAACCACCGAGACCTGCCACCGAGCTGTCGACAACAGCAACGCCACATTGCAAGGCGGTCAGGATATTGGCCAGTGCCTGGCCGTAGGTGTCGTGAAAATGCACTGCCATCTGCGCCACCGGCACCTTTGCAGCAACCGCCCGCAGCATCTTCTCGACTTTACCGGGAGTGCCGACACCAATCGTGTCTCCTAATGAGATTTCGTAGCATCCCATCTGATATAAACGATCTGCCACCCCCGCGACCCTGATTGGGCTGATTTCACCCTCGTAAGGACAGCCGAGGGCACAGGAAACATAGCCACGCACTTTGAGACCCTGCCGGTGGGCCGAAGTCACGAGTTCTTCGAAACGACTCAAGCTTGCCTCGATGGAACAGTTGATGTTTTTTTGTGAAAAACTCTCGGAAGCGGCACCGAACACGGCAACTTCCTTCGCTCCGGCTGTCACCGCAGCATCCAGCCCCATAAGATTGGGAGTCAGCACCTGGTAGCTGACTCCGGCGCGTTGTTTGATGCCGGCCATTACACTGGCATTATCTGCCATCTGCGGGACCCACTTGGGCGATACAAAACTGGTGGCTTCAATGGACGGCAAACCGGCCGCGGTCAAAAGGTCGATGAATTCAATCTTGACTGCCGTCGGCACGATCGCCACTTCATTTTGCAAGCCGTCTCGCGGTCCGACCTCGACAATTTTGACCTGTTTCGGCAGATTCATCTCAGCAGACCTCCACAACCTCAAATGCGAGCAAGGCGTCGCCATCACTGACCTGCCCCCCTACCTTGAAATTCACCTGGCTGACGATGCCATCGACGGGAGCGACGATGGTATGCTCCATTTTCATCGCTTCGAGAATCACCAGCGGCGTACCTTTTTTAACCTCGTCGCCGACCTTGACCATGACGGCGATGACCTTGCCAGGCATCGGAGCGGTCAGCTTGCCACCTGCCTCATCGAGTTCACCTGCAAGGGCATGGGGATCGTGCAAAGTTAAACGGTGGCTGAAGCCATGGCTCATGACCGTTAAATCCGCACCATGACGGACGACGGTCGCCTTGATGCGCGTTCCTCCGAGGTCGGCACAAAGATCGCCGGCAGCATCCCGTTCGCCACGCACCAGCTGAGAACCGCCAGGCAAATCAAGCAGGTAACTGTCGGCCCGGTAGTGTGCCACCACCTGAACAGCCTCGTCGCCGTCCAGGAATATCAGCTCGTGGAAGTTGTCACCATTCAATTGCCAACCACTGGTCAGATTCCAGGGTGAATATGGATCAGATGACGCCATGGCATCGCGCTTGGCCTCTTCACCTCGCTGCAACAGAACATCCAGAGCGGCCAGGGCCAGAACCCTGTCCGGGGCCGGCGCAGTGTTGGGGAAAAGCTCATCACTGTGATTGGCGATAAAACCGGTGTGCAGATCTGCCCCGGCAAAGGCCGAATGCGCTGCGATTGCACTTAAGAATTCAATGTTGGTGGTCACTCCGACGATCTGAAATTCACTCAGGGCCTGGCGCAAACGACGCAGCGCCGCGGCACGGTCTGTATCCCAGACGATCAACTTGGCGATCATCGGGTCGTAATGCATGCTCACCTCATCGCCCTGGCGAACGCCGGTGTCGATGCGCACGTTGGTGGTCTCGGCAGGGGTGCGCAGGTGTCTTAGCAGGCCGATTGAAGGCAGAAAATCACGGTCGGCATCTTCGGCGTAAATACGGGTTTCGATGGCATGGCCAGCGATGGCGAGGTCCTTTTGGCCACAAGGCAGTGGTTCTCCGCAAGCGACCAGCAGCTGCCATTCAACCAGGTCCTGACCGGTGATCATTTCGGTGACCGGGTGTTCGACCTGCAAGCGGGTGTTCATCTCCATGAAGTAAAAAGAATCGTCCTCATCAAACAGAAATTCTACCGTGCCGGCACCGACGTAGCCGATGGCTTTGGCTGCAGCTACCGCGGTTTCCCCCATACGGGCTCGCAAGCGGCTGGTTATTCCTGGGGCCGGAGCCTCTTCCAGAATCTTTTGATGCCGGCGTTGAATCGAGCAATCTCGCTCAAACAGGTGCAAGACGTTGCCTTGCATGTCGGCAAAGACCTGGATCTCGACATGGCGGGGCTTGGTCAGGTAGCGCTCAAGCAGCACGTTGTCATCACCAAAAGAGGCGGTCGCCTCGCGCTTGACGGCCTCAAGGGCGGTGATGAACTCGCTGGCATTCTGCACCACACGCATTCCCTTGCCGCCGCCGCCGGCACAGGCCTTGATCAACTGCGGGTAACCGATTTTTTCTGATTCAGCCTGCAGCAGTCCGGGGTCCTGGTTGGCACCGTGATAACCGGGGACCAGCGGCACCTGCACTTGCTCCATGATGGCCTTGGCGGCACTTTTCGATCCCATCGCCTCGATCGCGGCGACGGGCGGTCCGATGAACACGACCCCTGCCTTGGCACAGGCGGCGGCGAACGCTGCATTTTCGGCCATAAACCCATAGCCGGGGTGAATCGCCTGGGCGCCACTCGTCTTTGCCACCTCGAGGATCCGGTCCACCTGCAGGTAACTCTCGCGCGCCGGAGCCGGACCGATATGATAAGCTTCATCGGCCAGGAAGACGTGCATGGCCCTGGCATCGGCTTCGGAATACACCGCTACGGTACGGATCCCCATCTGTTTGGCAGTACGGATAATACGACAGGCAATTTCACCGCGATTGGCGATAAGTATCTTGTCAAACATGCTCGGCTATCCTTTCACCCACGCGGGCGGACGTTTTTGCAGGAAGGCGCTCACTCCATCCTTGCCTTCATCACTGGTACGAATCTCGGCAATGCGCCTGGCAGTATCGGCGATCATGGCGTCGTCAATGGGGGCTTTGGCGTGGGCCACCACCAGGTTTTTGGCTGCTGTCAGGGCAGCAGGGCCATTTTGAACCAGCAATTCCGCCAGGGCTTCTCCCCGTGAATGCAGGTCATCGGCGGCCACCAGTTCATGGATCAGGCCGAGGTGCCGCGCCTCGACAGCGTCAAATCGCTCGGCAGTCAGGAAATAACGGCGGGCAGCGCGACTGCCGATGGCCTCGACCACATAAGGAGAGATCACTGCCGGAATCAGGCCGAGCTTCACCTCCGAGAGGCAAAAGGTCGCCCGATCGGTCGCCAGAGCAATGTCGCAGCAGGCAACCAGTCCCACTCCGCCGCCATAGGCCGCACCCTGGACCAGGGCGATGGTCGGCTTGGAGAGTCTGTTCAGAGTGCTCATCAAGCCTGCCAGGGCCATGGAGTCGTCCAGATTCTCCTCCCGGGAGTAGTCGGCCATCCGCCGCATCCAGTTCAGATCAGCTCCGGCTGAGAAGCTC
>Ga0214472_10000904_pt1 | contig 35187 bp, 24 predicted proteins | sample RVTome_6_FD_207662 | JGI IMG/M metagenome (GOLD analysis project Ga0214472, IMG submission 207662) | Soil microbial communities from uranium-contaminated site in the Upper Colorado River Basin, Wyoming, United States - RVT140D175 | ecosystem: Environmental > Terrestrial > Soil > Contaminated >...
CCACAGACCAGAGCTGCGAGCGGAGCGGGATTCACTCCCGCGAAGCGAGCGGGGGTCTGGGGGGTGCGACGCAGCACCCCCCAGTTAGACGAAGGCCAGTAGCTCAATTGGTGGAGCACCGGTCTCCAAAACCGGGGGTTGGGGGTTCGAGCCCCTCCTGGCCTGCCACCCGGGTCGGGGCGCCCGGACCGGGACGCTGAGGTCAACAGGAAACATGGCGTTCGCAGAGGCGAGAAGGATGGAGAACGACGAGGAAGGAAGGGGCGGTCCGCCGGCCTGGCTCGCGGGTCCGCTCGGTTGGGGACCAAGGAAGTTCCGCGAGCTCAAGAGCTTCTTCGCCGAGGTGAAGAGCGAGCTGAAGAAGGTCACCTGGCCGAGCAAGCAGGAGGTCTACAACACGACCGTCGTCGTGATCCTGACCACCGTGTTCTTCGGCTTCTATCTCTACGGCCTGGACCTCGTCATGTCCCAGGTCTTCACACGCATCCTCGGCAGGTGACGGTGGAGACGAAGGCGACGTCGAAGCAGTGGTACATCGTCCACACCTACTCGGGCTTCGAGAAGAAGGTGTCGGAGAGCCTCCGGCAGCGGGCCAAGGCCTACGGACTGGACGACCACATCGGGAGGATAGAGATCCCCACCGAGGAAGTCGTGGAGATGAAGGGCGGCCGGAAGGTCCAGACCGCCACCCGCTTCTTCCCCGGCTACATCCTGGTGGAGATCGAGACCGAGGACGGCCCCGACGGCAAGAAGATCCCGGACTCCACCTGGCACCTCGTGAAGAACACGCCCAAGGTGACGGGCTTCGTGGGCTCCGGCAACCGGCCCGTCCCCCTCTCCCAGGAGGAGGCGGACCAGATCTTCGTGCAGGTCAAGGAGTCGATCGAGAAGCCGAAGCCGAAGTACACCTTCGAGCGCGGCGAGGGCGTGCGGATCATCGACGGCCCCTTCTCCAACTTCCAGGGCGTGGTGGAGGAGGTCAACCTGGACCGCAACACGCTCAAGGTCATGGTCACCATCTTCGGCCGGTCGACGCCGGTGGAGCTGGATTTCCTGCAGGTCGAGAAACTCTAAGCATGGGTCAGAGGTAGGCCGGCATGAAGAAAGTCGTCGGGCAGGTGAAGTTGCAGATCCCGGGGGGGAAGGCCACCCCGGCGCCCCCGGTGGGCCCCGCGCTGGGGCAGGCGGGCGTCAACATCATGGACTTCTGCAAGGCCTTCAACGCCAAGACCGCGAAGGACGACGGGCTGATCATCCCCGTGGTCATCACGGTCTACGCGGACCGGTCCTACACCTTCATCACCAAGACGCCGCCGGTGGCGGTGCTGATCAAGCGCGAGGCGGGGATCGCCAAGGGCAGCGGCGAGCCGAACAAGAACAAGGTCGGGAAGATCAGCATGAAGCAGGTGGAGCAGATCGCCAAGCTGAAGCTGCCCGACCTCAACGCCGAGTCGCTGGAGGCGGCCATGGAGACCGTCAAGGGCACGGCGCGGAGCATGGGGGTCGAGGTCGGTTAGGCATTCCCCAGGCCCCGTGTTCGACCACCGACCACGGGGGTAACGCACAGGGGTGGCAGCGCCGGAGCAAGGGCGCGAAAGGAGAAGTCGATGGGCCGGGTCGGAAAGAAGTTCGCAAAGGCCAGGGAGGCGGTGGCGGTCAAGCCGCAATACGCCCTCCCCGAGGCCGTGGCCGCGGTCGCCAAGGTCGCTTTCGCCAAGTTCGACGAGACGGTGGAGGTGGCGATGCGCCTGGGCGTGGACCCGAAGCACGCCGACCAGATGGTCCGCGGCACCGTCATCCTCCCCCACGGGCTGGGCGGCAAGGCCAAGAAGGTGCTGGTCGTGGCCTCGGGCGAGAAGATGAAGGAGGGCCAGGACGCCGGTGCCGATTTCGTCGGCGGCGACGACATGGTGACGAAGATCCAGCAGGAGAACTGGCTGGACTTCGACGCGGTGGTGGCCACGCCGGACATGATGAAGTCGGTGGGCAAGCTGGGGAAGATCCTGGGGCCGCGCGGCCTCATGCCCAACCCCAAAACGGGCACCGTCACCTTCGACGTGGCCAAGGCGGTGCGGGAGATCAAGGCGGGCAAGGTCGAGTACCGGGTGGACAAGACGGCCATCGTCCACGCCCCCATCGGCAAGGTGTCGTTCGGGGCGGACAAGCTGCTCGACAACGCCAAGGCCTTGATCGACAGCGTGCTCAAGGCCAAGCCCTCGGCGGCCAAGGGGAAGTACGTGAAGTCCATCGCGCTCTCGTCCACCATGGGTCCCGGGGTGCGGGTGGACGTGGCGTCCGTGGAAGCGGCCCATACGGCGGCGCAGGCCTAGGGCAGGAGCGGCAATGAATCGGACGGAGAAGCAGACGCTCATCGACGGGCTCCACGAGGAGTTCGGCAACTCGCCCCACGCCATCCTGGTCGACTTCCGGGGCCTCAGCGTCCCGGCGGTCACCGAGTTCCGGCGCAAGGTGCGGCAGTCCGGCTCGCGTTACCGCGTGGTGAAGAACAGGCTGGCCCTGCGGGCGGTGAAGGACACGCCGCTGGAGAAGCTGGCCAAGAGCTTCGAGAACACGACCGGCGTGGCCTACAACCGGACGGACCCCGTGGCCCTGGCCAAGGTCCTGGTGGACTTCGCCAAGGACCATCCGCAGCTCAAGGTGAAGGCGGGGGTGGTGTCGGGCACCCAGATGCTCGACGCGGAGGGGGTGAAGGCCCTCTCCGCCATGCCCAGCCTGCCCGAGCTGCGGAGCCGGCTGCTGGGCCTCCTGAACGCCTCCGCCACCAAGCTCGTGCGGCTGCTCAACGCGCCCGCGGGCAAGCTGGTGCGGGTGATGGCGGCGAAGCAGGAGAAGGAAGGGAACGCATAGGCAATCGGCGCGGCTCATGGGCGCCGTGGAACTTGTAGAGAGGGAGAAGGGATCAAATGGCTGACATTCAGACGATCGCGAACCAGCTGAGCGAGCTCACGGTGATGCAGATGGCGGAGCTCTCCAAGCTGCTCGAGGAGAAGTGGGGCGTCTCGGCGGCGGTCGCGGCCCCCATGATGATGGCGGCGGCGGGCGCGCCCGCGGCCGGCGGAGCGGCCGCCGCGGCGGAGGAGAAGACCGAGTTCGCGGTCCACCTCATGGCCGCCGGCGACAAGAAGATCAACGTCATCAAGGTCGTGCGCGAGGTGACGAGCCTCGGCCTGAAGGAGGCCAAGGACCTGGTCGACGGGGCGCCCAAGCTCGTGAAGGAGGGGGTCTCCAAGGACGAGGCCGCGGCCATGAAGAAGAAGTTCGAGGAGGTCGGGGCCACCGTCGAGATCAAGTAGCCGCTCGCTCGAGGTCAGCGGGTGGCGGGGTCTCTTGTCTTGTTAAGCGCGGTCGCTCGGCTCAGGGGGGTAGTGTCCCCTCGGGGCCGTCCCTTCTTTCGGGGACGGACGCCGTCCGTCCCCCTCGGGGTATGAACTGATGTACATGGCGAAGAACGTCTACCGGGAGCGGGTCGGCTTCCAGAAGATCAGCACGTCGATCCCCATCCCGAACCTCATCGAGATCCAGAAGAACTCCTACGAGCGGTTCCTGCAGATGCGGGTCCTGCCGGGGGAGCGCGAGGACGCGGGGCTGCAGTCCGTCTTCAAGAGCGTCTTCCCCATCACGGACCTGCGCGAGAACTGCTCGCTGGAGTTCGTGGAGTACTCGATCGGGAACTGGGAGTGCAAGTGCGGCCGCCTGGTGGGCCTGGACAAGCTGGGCCGGCCCTGCACCTTCTGCGCGGCCACCATCATCATGGACCCGCGCGGGGACCGCGAGATCCACTGCCTCAAGTGCGGGCACCTGAACGAGAACACGCCCCTCACCTGCGACACCTGCGACGAGCCCGTGGGGCTGAAGCTCAAGTACGACGTGGACGAGTGCCAGGAGCGGGGCATGACCTTCGCGGTGCCCCTGAAGGTCACCATCCGCCTGGTGGTCTGGGACAAGGACCCCGACACGGGGGCCAAGACCATCCGCGACATCAAGGAGCAGGAGGTCTACTTCGGCGACATCCCGCTCATGACCGAGAACGGGACCTTCATCATCAACGGCACCGAGCGGGTCATCGTCAGCCAGCTCCACCGGTCGCCCGGGGTCTTCTTCTCCCAGCCCGAGAAGGGCCTCTTCGCGGCCCAGATCATCCCCTACCGGGGGAGCTGGGTGGAGTTCGAGTACGACTCCAAGAACCTGCTCCACGTGCGCATCGACCGCAAGCGGAAGTTCCTGGCCACCGTCTTCCTGCGCGCCCTGGGGATCAAGACGGACGCCGAGCTCATCCGGGCGTTCTACAAGTGGGACCGGATCCTGGTGCGGGAGGGCAAGCTCTTCTGGAAGGTCTCCGAGAACATGGTGGGCCTGAAGCTGAGCAAGACCGTGTACGGGCCCAAGGACGCCTCCGGCCGCCGCGAGGAGGTCCTGCACGCGGGCAAGAAGATCACCGCCGCCGTCTTCCAGCAGATGCAGAAGATGGAGGTGGAGGAGATCGAGGTCACCGACGCCGACCTGGAGGGCGCCTTCGCCGTGGCCGACATCGTCGACCCCCGGACGGGCGAGGTGGTGCTCGAGGCCAACGAGGCCCTGAACCCGCGCGCCCTCTCCGTGATCCTGGACGCGGAGAGCCAGGTGGGGTCGTTCGAGGTCTTCTTCCCGGAGCGGGACGAGATCGGCCCCATGATGTCGGCCACCATCAAGAAGGACTCCATCAAGAGCCCCGAGGAGGCCCTGATCGAGATCTACCGGCGCATGCGGCCGGGCGATCCCCCCACGCTCGACTCCTCGCGGAACCTGTTCGAGGGGATGTTCCTGAACCCGCAGAAGTACGACTTCTCGCGGGTGGGCCGCTTGAAGCTCAACACCAAGCTGGGGCTCAGCAGCCCGCTCTCGGACAAGATCCTGCGGCCCCAGGACATCCACGCCGTGATCGCGTTCCTCCTGAAGCTCCGCCGCAACCCGGCGGAGGTGGACGACATCGACCACCTCGGCAACCGCCGCGTGCGCAGCGTGGGCGAGCTCCTGGAGAACCAGTTCCGCATCGGCCTCGTCCGGATGGAGCGCGCCATCAAGGAGAAGATGAGCGTCTATCAGGAGATGGCCACGGCCATGCCCCACGACCTCATCAACGCCAAGCCGGTGATGGCGTCGATCCGCGAGTTCTTCGGGTCGAGCCAGCTCAGCCAGTTCATGGACCAGACGAACCCGCTCTCCGAGATCACCCACAAGCGGCGGCTCTCGGCCCTGGGGCCGGGCGGCCTCTCCCGCGAGCGCGCGGGGTTCGAGGTGCGCGACGTCCACCCCACGCACTACGGGCGCATCTGCCCCATCGAGACGCCGGAAGGCCCGAACATCGGCCTCATCTCTTCGCTCTCGTGCTTCGCGCGCATCAACGAGTTCGGCTTCATCGAGAGCCCCTACCGCAAGGTCAAGCAGGGGAAGGTCCTCGACTACTACCAGGTGGCGGAGGCGGGCGACACGCACTACAAGGTCGGCGACATCGTGGAGCGCGACGAGATGGAGCGCGAGAACTCCGCGGTGCGCGGCCGCAAGAAGCGAGCGGCCGAGGTGGAGCCGTACTGCTTCTACCTCTCGGCCTGGGAGGAGGACAAGTACACGATCGCCCAGGCCAACATCCGGCTGGGCGACGAGGGCGCGATCATGGACGACCGCGTCTCCGCCCGCAAGGCGGGGAACTTCGTCCTGGCCAAGCGGGAGGATGTCGACTACGTCGACGTCAGCCCCAAGCAGCTCGTCTCCGTGGCCGCCTCCCTGGTGCCCTTCCTGGAGAACGACGACGCCAACCGCGCGCTCATGGGGTCGAACATGCAGCGCCAGGCGGTGCCCCTGCTGCGCGCGGAGGCGCCGCTGGTGGGCACGGGCATGGAGCACATCACGGTCAAGGACTCCGGGGCGGCGGTGGTCTGCCGGCGCGCGGGCACGGTGGACTCCGTGGACTCGCGCCGGATCATCATCCGCGTGGAGGCCCAGGACGGCCCCGACAAGGGCAAGGAGATCGGGGCCGACATCTACAACCTGACCAAGTTCAAGTGCTCCAACCAGAACACCAGCATCAACCAGAAGCCCATCGTCAAGGTGGGGATGCACGTGACCAAGGGGCAGATCCTGGCCGACGGGCCCTGCACCGACATGGGCGAGCTGGCCCTGGGCCGCAACGTGCTCGTGGCCTTCATGCCCTGGCGCGGCTACAACTTCGAGGACGCCATCCTGGTCAGCGAGCGCCTGGTCAAGGACGACATGTACACCTCGATCCACATCGAGGAGTTCGAGATCGAGGCCCGCGACACCAAGCTCGGCCCCGAGGAGGTCACCCGCGACATCCCCAACGTCTCGGAGTCGCTCCTCAACAACCTGGACGAGAGCGGGATCATCCGCATCGGCGCTTCGGTCAAGCCGGGCGACATCCTGGTGGGGAAGGTCACGCCCAAGGGCGAGACCCAGCTCACCCCCGAGGAGAAGCTGCTGCGCGCGATCTTCGGGGAGAAGGCGGGCGACGTGCGCGACGCCTCCCTGGTCTGCCCGCCGGGCATCGAGGGGATCGTGGTGGACGTGAAGATCTTCTCCCGCAAGGGCGTGGAGAAGGACGAGCGGGCCCGGCAGATCGAGGACGCCGAGCTGTTCATGATGGAGAAGAACCTCAAGGACGAGGTCCGCATCCTCCAGGACGAGCGCGACAAGCGGATCGAGGACCTGCTCGAGGGCAAGACGGCCACCGCGGACCTGGTCAACGTCCGGGGGGACAAGATCATCAAGAAGGGGCAGCACCTCACCCGGGACGTGCTGGAGAAGCTGCGCCACTCGGACATCCTGAAGCTGCGGCTGAAGGGGCGGGACGACGAGGACGTGGAGGGCGAGCTCTCCGAGATCGTGGACAAGACCGAGCGGCAGATCGAGGTCCTGAAGGCCCTGTTCGCGGAGAAGGAGAGCCGGCTGAAGCGGGGGGACGAGCTGCCGCCCGGCGTCATCAAGCTGGTCAAGGTCTTCGTGGCCATGAAGCGCAAGCTCTCCGTGGGCGACAAGATGGCCGGCCGGCACGGCAACAAGGGCGTCATCGCCCGCATCCTGCCCGACGAGGACATGCCCTACCTCCCGGACGGGACCCCGGTGGAGATCGTGCTCAATCCCCTGGGCGTGCCCTCGCGCATGAACGTGGGCCAGATCCTGGAGACGCACCTGGGCTGGGCGGCCAAGGTCCTGGGCCTCCATTTCGCGAGCCCGGTCTTCGACGGGGCCACCGAGAAGGAGATCAAGGGCTACCTGGAGCAGGCCAGCCAGGTGGAGAAGGAGCGGAGCCCCCTGCGCCCGAACGTCCTGCGGGCGGGGAAGACCGAGCTCATCGACGGCATGACCGGGGAGCCCTTCGAGCAGAGCGTGAGCGTGGGCTACATCTACATGCTGAAGCTCAGCCACCTGGTGGACGACAAGATCCACGCGCGCTCCATCGGACCGTACTCGCTCATCACCCAGCAGCCGCTGGGAGGCAAGGCCCAGTTCGGCGGCCAGCGCTTCGGGGAGATGGAGGTCTGGGCCCTCGAGGCCTACGGCGCGGCCCACATCCTCCAGGAGCTGCTCACGGCCAAGTCCGACGACGTCTACGGGCGGGCCAAGATCTACGAGGCCATCGTCAAGGGCGACACGGTGCTGACGCCGGGGCTGCCCGAATCGTTCAACGTCCTGATCCGGGAGCTGCAGAGCCTGTGCCTGGACGTGGAGCTGATCAAGACCAAGCACTGAGGGTGAGACCGATCATTTCGAGGCGTCTGTTTATCGCGGGTTATAGAGGTAACAAATGAGTCTGATGATGCCCATGCGGCCCAACGTCGAGCTGGGGCGCGTGGTGATCGATTTCGACTCCATCAAGATCCGCCTGGCCAGCCCGGAGAAGATCCGGTCCTGGTCCCACGGCGAGGTCACCAAGCCGGAGACCATCAACTACCGGACCTTCAAGCCGGAGCGGGACGGCCTGTTCTGCGCCAAGATCTTCGGCCCCATCACCGACTGGGAGTGCCTCTGCGGCAAGTACAAGCGCATGAAGCACCGCGGCGTGATCTGCGACAAGTGCGGGGTGGAGGTCACGCAGTCCAAGGTCCGGCGCGAGCGGATGGGCCACATCGAGCTGGCCTGCCCCGTGAGCCACGTGTGGTTCTTCAAGGGGCTGCCCAGCCGCATCGGCCACCTCCTGGACATCAGCCTGCGCGACCTGGAGCGGATCCTCTACTTCGAGTCCTACGTGGTGGTGGACCCCGGGGACTCCCCGGAGGTCAAGAAGCAGGAGCTGGTGACCGACGAGCGGTACCGGCAGCTGCGGGAGAAGTACCCCAAGATGCGCGCGGGCATGGGGGCCGAGGCCATCAAGGAGCTGCTGCGCCGCGTGGACGTGGAGAAGGACGCGGTGGACCTCCGCGAGCGGATGCGGACGGAGAACTCGGTCCAGAAGAAGATCAAGTTCGCCAAGCGGCTGAAGGTGGTGGAGGCGTTCCGGAAGAGCGGAAACCACCCGGAGTGGATGATCCTGGACGTGATCCCGGTCATCCCGCCGGAGCTGCGGCCCCTCGTCCCCCTGGACGGCGGGCGCTTCGCCACCTCGGACCTGAACGACTTGTACCGCCGCGTGATCAACCGGAACAACCGTCTGAAGAAGCTGATCGAGCTGCGCGCGCCGGACGTCATCGTCCGCAACGAGAAGCGCATGCTCCAGGAGGCGGTGGACGCCCTGTTCGACAACGGCCGGCGCGGCCGCGTCCTGCGGGGGGCCAACAACCGCCCGCTGAAGTCGCTCTCCGACACCCTGAAGGGCAAGCAGGGCCGGTTCCGGCAGAACCTGCTGGGCAAGCGCGTGGACTACTCGGGCCGCTCCGTGATCGTGGTGGGCCCCGAGCTGAAGCTGCACCAGTGCGGCCTGCCCAAGAAGATGGCCCTCGAGCTGTTCAAGCCGTTCATCTACAGCAAGCTCGAGAAGGAGGGCCTGGTCACCACCATCAAGGCGGCCAAGGAGATGGTGGAGCAGCAGCGGCCGGAGGTCTGGGACTTCCTGGAGGACGTCATCCGCGAGCACCCGGTGCTCCTGAACCGCGCCCCCACGCTGCACCGCCTGGGGATCCAGGCCTTCGAGCCCATCCTCGTCGAGGGCAAGGCCATCAAGATCCACCCGCTGGTCTGCACGGCCTTCAACGCGGACTTCGACGGCGACCAGATGGCGGTGCACGTCCCGCTCTCGCCGGAGGCCCAGATCGAGGCCAGCGTGCTAATGCTGTCCTCCAACAACATCCTGTCCCCGGCCAACGGCCAGCCCATCGCGGTGCCGTCGCAGGACATCGTGCTCGGCTGCTATTACCTCACCAAGGAGAAGAAGGGCACCAGGGGCGAGGGCCGCGCCTTCGCGAGCCTGGAGGACGTGCTCATCGCCCTGGAGCACCGCGAGGTGGAGACCCTGAGCCCCATCCGCCTCATGTACACGGGCGAGCTCGTCGACCTCACGACCGTCTACGACGACCAGGACGTGATCCACACCGAGGTCCAGAACGTCAAGAACCAGGTCATCAACACCACCGTGGGCCGCGTCATCCTGAACGACCACCTGCCGCAGGGCCTGCCCTTCGTCAACGGCCTGCTGCGCAAGAAGGGCCTGCAGGCGCTGGTGCAGTACGGCTATCTCCGCTTCGGCCTGGAGAAGACGGTCGAGATGCTGGACGCCATCAAGGACCTGGGCTTCACCTACGCCACCCGGGCCGGCATCTCCATCGGGATCGACGACCTGGTCATCCCCGAGGTCAAGGACAAGCTGGTGACGGGCGCGCAGAAGGAGGTGCTGGAGGTCGAGAAGCAGTACCTCGACGGCGCCATCACCAACGGCGAGCGCTACAACAAGGTCATCGCCATCTGGTCCACCGTCACCGAGAAGGTCGCGGACGCCATGTTCAAGGAGATGGAGAAGACGGACCAGGAGGGCGGCGAGTTCAACCCCATCTACATCATGGCCGACTCCGGGGCCCGCGGCTCCAAGCAGCAGATCCGGCAGCTGGCGGGGATGCGCGGCCTCATGGCCCGGCCCTCGGGCGAGATCATCGAGAACCCCATCACCAGCAACTTCCGCGAGGGGCTGACCGTCCTGCAGTACTTCATCTCCACCCACGGCGCGCGCAAGGGCCTGGCCGACACCGCGCTCAAGACCGCGGACTCCGGCTACCTCACGCGCCGACTCGTCGACGTGAGCCAGGACGTGATCATCTCCGACCACGACTGCGGCACGGTGGACGGCATCGACATCCGGCCCATCATCGAGTCGGGGGAGGTCATCGAGCCCCTGCGCGACCGCATCGTGGGCCGGGTGAGCCTGGAGAACATCAAGGACCCCTTCGGCGGCCAGGTCATGGTGCGCATCAACGAGGAGATCACCGAGGAGAGCGCGAACACGGTGCAGGCCGCGGGGATCGAGAAGGTCCGGATCCGGTCCGTGCTCACCTGCGAGTCGCTGCGCGGGGTCTGCGCGCTCTGCTACGGGCGCGATCTGGCCACGGGCAAGCTGGTGGAGATGGGGATGGCGGTGGGCGTCATCGCCGCCCAGTCCATCGGCGAGCCGGGGACGCAGCTCACCATGCGCACGTTCCACATCGGGGGCACGGCCAGCCACCGCACGGAGCAGACCACCCTGGAGGCCAAGAGCAACGGCGCGGTCAAGTTCCACAACCTCACCACCGTCAAGAACAAGAAGGGCGACCTGGTGGTCATGAACCGCGCGGGCGCGCTCATCATCCAGGACCAGAAGGGCCGGGAGCGCGAGCGCCACGCGGTGGTGTACGGCGCCAAGCTCAAGGTCAAGGACGGCGGGGAGGTGAAGCAGGGCCAGCTCCTCGTGGAGTGGGATCCCTACTCGTTCACCATCCTGACCGAGGAGGCCGGCCAGGCCTCGTTCAAGGACGTCATGGACGGGCAGACCGTGCACGAGCAGGTGGACGAGAACACGGGCATGGCGGCCCTGGTCATCATGGAGTCGCCGGACGAGAAGAAGCAGCCCCGCATCGAGATCAAGGACGACAAGGGGAAGACCGCGCGCAAGTACCTCCTGCCTTCCGGCGCCCACCTCATGGTGGAGGACGGCCAGGAGGTGGCCGCGGGCGACATCCTGGCCAAGATCCCGCGCGAGACGGCCAAGACCAAGGACATCACGGGCGGTCTGCCGCGCGTGGTCGAGCTGTTCGAGGCGCGGCGGCCCAAGGAGCCCGCGGTCATCACCGAGATCGACGGCCAGGTGAAGTACGGGGACGTGGCCAAGCAGCACCGCAAGATCTACGTGACGGGCGAGGACGGCGAGCAGCGCGAGTACCAGCTCCCGAGGGGCGCCCACATCAACGTCCAGGAAGCGGAGCGGGTGAAGGCGGGCGAGCCCCTGATGGACGGCCCCATCGATCCCCACGACATCCTGCGCGTGCGGGGGGAGAAGGAGCTGCAGCGCTACCTGGTGGACGAGATCCAGGAGGTCTACCGGCTGCAGGGCGTGAACATCAACGACAAGCACATCGAGGTCATCGTCCGGCAGATGATGCGCTGGGTGAAGATCGAGGAGGTGGGGGACAGCGAGTTCCTCATCGACGAGGTGGTGGACAAGTTCAAGTTCATCAACGAGAACGAGCGCATCGGCGGGCTGGGCAAGCGCCCGGCCAGCGGCCGGCCGCTCCTGCTCGGGATCACCAAGGCCTCGCTCTCCACCGATTCCTTCATCTCCGCGGCTTCGTTCCAGGAGACCACGCGCGTGCTGACCGAGGCCGCCATCAGCGGGAAGGTGGACTACCTGCGCGGCCTGAAGGAGAACGTCATCATGGGCCGCCTCATCCCCGCGGGCACCGGGATGGAGCTGTACCGCCGCATCAAGATCCCCGATGACGTCGTGGAGCGCCCGGCCGCGGGCCTGGAGGGCGGCTACGAGGCGGAGTACCTGGTGGAGCCGGAGCACATCAAGGAGGGGGCGGAGGTCTAGCCAACAGGCCGTGCACGTACCGTCGTACAAGTCACGTGCACGGCCTGTTCATTGTCGTTCTAGTCCAAACGGTCCCTTCTCTCCGTTCTCTCCCTGAACCGGTCCCCTCAAGACCCATCCCTGTTGCCTACGGTTCCGGACACGCCGGCCGATCGGCGAGCTGCCGGACCTTGTCCTCGAAGGCGGCCACCCAGTTGGCCGCGTCGCGGCCCGCCTCGGAGGCCCGCGCGAACTCCGTGAAGCCCGCGCCCGTGAGCAGGTCGCGGACCTGGTGCGGCCGGAGCTGCTTCAGCAGGTCGGCGAGGAAGCGGCGGCCGCCTTCGCCGATGACGGTGTCGGGGAAGGTGGCGCCCTGGTAGGGCAGCGACCTCATGCTGACACGGCACGTGGATGGGTCGTCCCAGATGGGCGTGGCGCGCCACGCCTCCAGGTTCAGGCCCCTGGGTCCGAAGGTGGCGCCCACGTCCTGGAGGTAGGCGAACGGCGCGTCGCACCCACCGCCGGGCAGGTCTCCGCCCGGCAGGCAGACCAGCCGCTGGTTGACGGCCTTGTTGTCCCAGTCGGCCAGGAAGACCGCCATCAGCCGCAGCGCGTCGAGCTCCGCGCGGCTGGCGCCGCCGCGGGAGGCATCGACCTTGTCCAGCTCGTGGAAGCTCCAGCCCTCTATCTCCCCGGCCTCGATGGACCGGCCCGGCAGGGGGTCCTCGACGGCCACGTCCGTGAAGTCCGCGTGTCGCGATGGCCGCGCGAGGATGCTGTTCAACAGTCCCCAATGCGGGTGCGGATAGGCGGGGCAACCCCTGCACCTCACGCGCGCCACGAGGTACATATGGTCGGCGCCGAAGCCCAGGGCCGACAGGAGCCGCGTCGCGGCCCGCTCCGTCCGCGGCTCCGCGTTCAACAGGCCGTACTTGACCTTGATGACGCGGCCGTCGGCCAGGACGCAGTGGAACTTGGGCGTCCGGCCGCTCGTGAGCTTGAGCAGGTAGCGGCATTCGATCCGGTCCGTGGCCGTGAAGGGGCCCGGCCCGTCGTTCAGCAGGTCGGCCTCGGCTATGGGCGTCGCCGGGGGCCGCCACACCCTGGCCCGCGCGAGCGCGTCCTCGCGGTGCCAGAGGAGGCTCGCGGCCACGCCCGGGGCGGGTGGCGGCTCCCGCGGGGCGCCGTCCCCGCAGCAAAGCCACGGCAGCGCCGCCGTGGAGATCACCGCCGTCGCCCGCGCGCGGCCGGCCAGCAGCGCCATCGCCATCAACCAGTCTACCGCGCAGCGCGTGCTACGATCGGCCCGAGGCCTCGAAGCCGCGGAGATCCCGCTGAACACGCTGCTCCTGCCCCTCGTCCTCCTCGGGCCCGCCACCGGCGCGCCTCCGCCCGCGGCCCCCTGCGCGGCCTGCGTCACCTGGGAGCTGACCCTCACGCAAGCCGCGCTGCTCCTCGCCGCGCCCGGCTCGCTGGAGGGCCTGGACCTCCTGCTACGTCCCGGGCCGGGCGACGCGGACCCGTCAGCCGTCCTCGCCGAACTCGCCGCGCGCGGGGCGCGGACCGGACTCGTCGTTTCGAGGGCCGACATCGCGCCGCCGGCTGCGCGGGTCGCGCGGCGGATCCTGATCGATCCGGGGACGGGCGACGACCTGGACCGGCTGGCATTCGACGTCAAGACGCGGGCGACGGAGATTCGGGCAGTAAATGGCCAGGCGGAGGTGGGTTTGGAGACCGGTGAGGACAGCTGGGCCAGGCTCGACAAGAGGGGAGTGGGGCCGTACCTGGATTTTCTGGTCGGCCCGACAAGGCTCGACGGAGCGTCGCGGCCCACCGGACTGCCGGTGTGGGTGCGCACGGGACCGCGCCGCTCCGTCGAGGGTGATCGCTCCGTCGAGGGAGTGCTGCACCTGACCGCGGCGCACCCGGGGCGCCGCCTGCTGTCGCCGGCGCCCGACGACGGCGGACGCACGCTCCTCGCGTTGCGCGGTCTCGCCGGCGTCTTGCCCGAGGGCCTCACACCCTTGCCGGCCGTCGCGGTGTCGTGCCCGCAGGACGGATGCGAGAGCCGCGTGTTCCTCCATCCGGGCACGCTCGACGCGATCGCGATCGTGACGCCGCGGGCATCTGCGCGCGCCCTGACCGTCGAGCCCGGCGCGCTGCGGCTCGAGATCTTTCCGGTCGATCCGGGTCACGGCGCGCACCCCGGGTCCGCGCTGACACCGCGCGCCGGGATCGCGGGCGCCGCGGCCGACCTGCCGCCTGGACTCGGCCCCTTCATCCTGAAGATCGGCGGCTGGAGGGGTGGCGACCGGTTTGCCGCCGGGGTGGAGGTGACGGGGGAGCGGCCGCTCACGGTCGAGGAGGTCGTGGCCCGCCATCAGGCGGGCGCCGCGCGGCAGCGGCAGGTGGTGAGCCGTCTGATCTCCTCCGGCTCCATGGTGGTGACGTTCCAGGTGCCCGGCCTCGCCGCGCCCGTGACCGTCACCTCCGACGTGGTGGTGTACGAGGACGGCGGGGCCCGCGAGATCGAGCAGCGGTCCATCCGCCTGAACGGCGTGGATCAGCGCGACGGAGCCGGCGTGCCTCGCCTGCCCATCATCGAGCCCGAGCGCGTGACCGCGCCGCCGATGGCGATCACCCTCGACGAGGCGTATCGGTACCGACTCGACAGCCGGGAGGAGGCCTTTGGCCAGGACTGCTACGTGGTGGCCTTCGAGCCCGTGTCTCGGGACCGCCCGCTGTTCCGGGGCCGGGCGTGGATCGCCGCGCGCGGCTTCGCGCTGGTGCGCGCGGAGGCGGTACAGACGGGGCTGCGCGGGCCCATCGTCTCCTCCGAGCAGCGCGACGTCTTCGCCGCCGTGCCGGTGGCCGACGGGGTGGCCTGGCTACCCGCGCGGTCCGAGGTCCATCAGGTCTACGAGGGACCGGGACATCGCACGCCCATCGAGCGGGTGGTCACGCTCACCCGGCTGGAGCCGAACCCTCCGGACTTCGCCGCGCGCCGCGCCGCCGCCCATGCCTCCCCTTCGGTGATGCTGGCGGACACGCCCACGGGCTATCGCTACCTGCGGCAGGTGGAGAGCGGATCCCGCGCCGCGCCGGCGCGGCGCGAGCCCGCCGGCAAGGCTTCGCGCGTGCGCGCGGTGGTCGCGGGTGTCCTCGTCGATCCCGGCATCAGCCGGCCCCTGCCCTTCGCGGGCCTGAGCTACGTGGACTTCGACTTCCTGGGGACGGGGGCGCAGGTCAACGGGTTCTTCGGCGGCGTGTTCGCGCAGCTCGCCTGGACGGTCCCCTCGGTCGGCGGCTCGCGTTGGCGGCTCCAGGGCTCGGGTCTCGCCATCCTCGCCCCCTACAACGACCGTGCCTTCGCCGGCGGCGTCGAGCGCTACCACGAGAACCTGCGGCAGCGGCCGGCGAGGGTCGCGGTGGCCGCGGCGAGGCCCCTTTCGGCCCGGACGCGCGTCCGCGTGGGCTACGAGCTCGACTACACGCGCCTGGCCCGCAGCGACAGCACGGCCGCCGACTTCGTCGTGCCCGTGAGCCCTGTGGTGCACGGGCTCCGCGTCGCGGTGGAGGCCGAGCGGGCCGGCTGGTCGGCCTCCGCCTGGTGGAACGGCGCGCGCCGCCAGCGGTGGCGGCCGTGGGGCTTCCCCGGCTCCGAGCCGGGAGGCGCGGGCTTCCAGCGGTTCGGCGCCTCCGCCGGGCGCAGCTTCGTGTTGTCCCCGCGGTCCGTGGCCCGGCTGGACGGCGCGTGGATGGGCGGGCGCGGCCTCGACCGCTTCAGCCGGTATTCCTTCGACGGCTTCGAGAACCGGCTGCGAGGGTATCCGACGGCAACGGTGCGCTACGACCGCGGGGCGGTGGCTCACGGCGTCTTGACCTGGAGCGCCGCGCGGAAGGTGCGCCTCGACGGCTTCCTGGACGTGGCGCGCGTGCGGGATCCGGGATTCGGCCCGCGCCCGCGCACCTACGTGGGCGCGGGAGCCGCCGTCGAGGCCCCGCTCCCCCTGCGCGCGCTCGCCTCCCTGGAGTGGGGTTACGGCTTCCAGGCCCGCGGCCCCGCGGGCGAGACCGGCACCCACGTCGTCCGGCTCACGGCCTACAAGGTGTTCTGAGCCGCGGCTAGTCGCGGCCCAGCGCCTTCGCGACCTTCCTCAGGTCGTCCACGAATCGCCGCGTCTCCAGGCGGCGGGACGGACTCCGCGGGGGCCCGCCCTTTCCCCATACGTCCATTCTGGCACCGCGGGCACCTGTGACCTTGCGCACACCGGTGACGCGTCCGGCTGGCGAAACTTACCCCGCGAAACGGGCCCGCGGCGGGCGCGGGAGTGCTATGCTACGCGGCTAAGATCCGCCCGCGAGGCGTGGGCGCTGGGAGGTAGGCATGAGGCTGGGTACCCGTTGGCTCCATGGTCTGGCCGTGATCGTGCTCGCGTCCGTCGTGTCGGTCTGTGGCGGGAAGGACCAGCCGGCGGCGCCCGTCGGGGAGCCGTCGGCCCCGCCCGCGACGACCCCGCCGGCCCCCGTCGCCACCCCCGACGCCCTCTTCTCGTGCCACCTCGGGGACGGCAGCGCCACCAACAGCTGCAAGCGCGAGGCCCCCAGCTTCCTGGAGGACGTCGATACCGCGATCAACAAGCTCGTCAAGGAGCAGCCGGACATCTTCGACCTCGAGGAGCAGCTCGGCGACGGCGGTTTCAAGGTGATGAGCCCGGGCCAGTACTATGTCGGCGTGATGCGGAACCTGCAGGCCATGGGCTTCTGCGCGAACTTCGACGGCGAGGAGATGCAGGTCAAGAACACCAACGACTTCAGCGACCAGTACCACATCATGATCTCGTCGGGGCATGTCCGCCGCGGCCCCGCCTCGTACCGCGCCACCTGCTATCCCGCGGCCTTCCCCGTGGGCGGGACCGGCCTGCCGGGACAGCGCAAGGACTGCGACCTCCCCCCGAGCCGGGAGATCGCCTGCGGCCGCGAGCAGCCGTCGTTCCTGAACGACGTGGACAAGTCCATCCAGTCCCTGGCCGAGAAGCACCCGAATCTCTTCGACTTCAACGACACCCAGTCCGGCACCGACTGGTTCAAGGTGGTGAACGTCCAGGGTTACATCGACGGCATGATCGAGGAGATGCTCGCGAAGGGCTTCTGCGCGAGGTTCGACGGCGAGGAGCTGGTGGTCAAGAAGGAGAACACCTACACGGACCACTACGACATCCTGACGGGGGACGACCACGTCCGCCGCGGGGAAGGGTCGTACCGCGTGACCTGCTACCCCGCCGCATTCTGATCCCTGGGGAGCCGGGCCCCCGCGGCCCGGCTCCTCCCAACTTAAAGTATTACTTGAAGTCTAGCCATTAATTTGGCTCAATAGCGGTGTATTTTATGCCGTCAGGCCACCGCAACGGCCGCACGCCGCCGGGACGCTGGGAGGTCCTGAACTGGGGGCGGCGCGGCGCCGACTTCCCGCGGCTCTACGACACCTTCGAGCAGATCCTGCGATACGACCCCGACGTCGTGGTGTACGGCATGTTCCTCAACGACGCCGAGCAGTCCGACAGCTTCAGGGCCCGGCACGCCTTCGTGAACGAGTGGGTGTACGGCCGGCGCCGGGCCCGCATGGACGGGGACGGTGGCGTGCTGGACTTCGTGTTCCACCGCGTGGCGCCGGCGTCTGGAGCGGGAGACGCTGCGGTGGTACCGCGAGATGTACGCCGAGGCGAACCGCGAGGGCTGGGAGCGGACCCAGGCCCACCTGCGGGACATGGACCGCCGCATGCGGGAGCGCGGGGGCCCCCCCGCCTCGCTGTGGGTCTATCCGCTGGACCACCATCCCAACGAGGTGGCCCATCGCCTCGCGGCGGAGAGCCTGGCCCCGGCGGTCCGGGCCCTGGCCGGGAGCCCGCGCTCGTAGCTGCGCTGACCGAGCGGGTCCCGGCCGTGGAGACCCCCCGTGCCTACGGCGCCGCTTGCTCGAGCGATTACGCGATGGACGGGGAGTCAGCCGCGGTGCCGACCGTGATTGGCGGTCACTCTGGGCTTGATGAACTCGATGGGGTACACGAAAGCGTCGCGCTTGGTCGCCAGCTCTTCGATGGCCTCCAGGATCTCGCTGTTGCTCATGGTCGCGTATGCTCTGCGCGGCCACCAAACAAGTCCGGGAAACGAGCGTCCCTCCTCGATCCAGCGCTCCGCGATCGCCTTCATGTGCTTGTCATTGGCGATCATCACCCGGCCCAAGCGGACGGCTAACTCGAAGTGGTTGATGTCGTCTGTTCCTTCGGGCTTGGCGTCGACAGCACGGACCACGCTCCAGCCGCGGTCGATCAGGCCGTCGACGATCGGACCGTGAATGTCCGCGTCTGTATAGACCGGAAACCGAGCCACTACCGCGGGCGGCGGCTCAGGTACTTGGCCTTTCGGCCTTCGTGCTCTTCCTCGGCGTCGTCATCCTCGGCCAGGTCCGCTTCGAGCTCCCCGGGGTTCTCGTAGTAGTAGGAGATCGCCGCGTGGACCTGGGCGAGATTGAGGGAAGGGTAGCGCTCGATGATCTGCCGATCGCCGAGCCCCTGCTTCAGCAGCGCCACGACGTCGGCCACGGAGATGCGCGTGTCGTCGATGCAAGCCTTGCCTCCGCGCACGCCGGGCTGCTTCGTGACGTGGGAATAGACGAGCCTTGCCGCCGTGGCCATGACAGCTCCCATTCTAGCGACTTCTTCCCTTGGCGGCGAGGAGCGCCTCAGCAGCACCTGGGTCGGAGCCAGCCACCCGCGCCAAGACGACTGAACGCTCGCCGGCCGCCTAACCCTTTCGCAGCAGGTCCAGGGCGCGGGGCACCGCGTCCGCCGCGGGAACCTGGGGTTCGGGCTCCACGGCCGCGGTCTCGCCGCCCTCGCCCGGCGCCAGGAACAGGTTCGCCTCCACGCCGTGCTGGCGGTCGTACATCTCGCGGTAGCGCCCGCGCCCCGCGTAGAGCGCGGCGTGGGCGCCGCGCTCCACGATCCGGCCTCCCTCCACCACCAGGATCTGGTCGGCTCGCCGGATCGTCGAGAGCCGGTGGGCGATCACGAAGGTGGTCCGGCCGCGCATCAGGAACGACAGCCCCTCCTGGATCAGCGCCTCGGACTCGGAGTCGAGGCTGGACGTCGCCTCGTCGAGGATGAGGATGCGCGGGTCGGCCAGGATCGCGCGGGCGATGGAGACCCGCTGCCGCTGCCCGCCCGAGAGCTTCACGCCGCGCTCGCCCACGACGGTGTCGTACCCCTCCGGGAACGCGGCCGCGAACTCGTCCACCCGGGCGATACGGCACGCCTCGAGGACATCGGCCTCGGTGGCGTAGGGACGCGAGAAGGCCACGTTCTCCCGGATGGTCCCGTCGAAGAGGAAGGTCTCTTGCAGCACCACGCCGAGCTGGGAGCGGTAGGTGTCGAGGCGCACCGTGGAGAGGGAGACGCCGTCCACCAGGACCTTTCCCTCCGTGGGTGCGTGGAACGCGGCCACGAGGCCGATGATCGTCGACTTGCCCGCGCCCGACGGCCCCACGAGCGCGGTCACGGTGCCCGGCTCCGCCCGGAACGAAACCCCGAGCAGGACCGGCTTGCCGGTTTCGTAGGCGAAGCGCACGTCCTCGAAGACGACCTCGCCCCGCAGGGGGCCGAGGGCGACCGTGCGGCGGGGGTCCGCGTCCTCCGGCCGCTCCCGCTGCACCTCGCGCGTCCGCTCCAGGCCGGCCACGGCCTCGGTGAGCTGCGTGCCGATGGAGACCACCTGGAACATGGGCGCCACCAGGAAGCCGAGGAGCATCGTGTAGGTGAAGAGCCCGCCCACCGTGAGCGTGCCCGCCAGGACCTGCCGCGCCCCCACGTACATGACCGCGGCCCCGACCACGCCCAGCAGGACCGTGGACGAGAGGGTCAGGACGGAGAAGCTGGTCAGGGTCGTGAGCACGTTGTCCAGCAGCCGTCCCACCCCGGTCGAGAAGACCGCCGCCTCGCGGTCCTCGGCGCGGTAGCCCTTGACCACGCGCACGCCGCCCAGGGATTCCGTGAGCCGGCCCGTCACCTCGGCGTTGATCTTGCCGCGCTCCCGGAAGATGGGCCGCAGCGTCCCGAAGGAGCGGTAGAGGACGAAGCCGAAGACGAGCAGCGAAAGGAGCGTGACGCCGGTCATGCCCGGGCTGATCCGGAGCATCAGGACGAAAGCGATGGCGGCGGTCAGCAGGCCGCCCACGAGCTCCACCAGTCCCGTGCCCACCAGGTTCCGGACGCCCTCGACGTCGGTCATGATCCGCGACACCAGCGCGCCCGTCTTGTTGGCGTCGTAGTAGGCCACGGGCAGCCGCCCCACGTGGGCCTGCACCTGCCGCCGCAGGTCGGCGATGAGCCGCTGCGCGGCCTTCGACAGCATCTGCGTGAGGCCGAAGGACGTGATCCCCTGCAACAGCGTAGCGCCCAGTACGGCACCGACCAGCGGCGGCAGGAGGTCGGCGCGCCGCTGGCCGATGACGTCGTCGATGAGGAACTTCGTGGACGCGGGTAGCACCAGGCCGCACACGCGGTTGACGGCGATGAGCACCAGCCCGGCCGCAAGCAGGCCACGGTGCGGCCGGATCAGTTCGGCTACGACCGGCCAAAGCGCGACCAGGCGTCGGGTGGGTTCACGCTCTGTCATGATTCCAAGCCGGCACGGATGCGGCCCCGCTGCCGTCGGTCACGTGCAAGCTATGGGGGATGCTCCCAGAGCGCACGTCCGCTGTCGAAGCTCAATCGACGCGAGCCAGGGCGTCATTACGCCGGCGCCCTGGCTCCCAGAACGATGGTACTCGCTATTCGTGCTCGAAGATGTGCGCCACGACGAGTCGCGCAGGCGGCGTGAAAGTCCCGAACTTCGCGCCATTCCAGGTCCCGCGGATCGAGCCTCCGTTGACGAGGACCAACGGCGGTGTCGTGCCTCCCGCGAGCTGAAGGATTCCATAGTCACCCGGCCCAAAGTGCGTGTTGTGACAACCGATATCGAGATTCGTGAACTTGTAGCCAGGGATATTGGAAGACATCGCCAGGATGCCGTTGCTGCATGTGTCGATGTCGATGTTGGTGAATGACCCGTACCCCATCCGCGGGGAAAGTGACTCGTCAGGTGAGTCCGCCAAGTAGAACCCGGCATAGCGATTGAAGATTAACACGTCGCTCACCTGGAGGCTGTCCATCCGAAAGATCATGAAGGCATAACTGTTGTCTATCGCCCATCCGTCGATGTTTTGCGGGTACGAGGCGTACGCTCCGTTGTCCCAGAACACAGAAAAGATGATGTTGTTGATGGTCACCCGATCCTGGGCATGATCGATCCGTATCCCGCAGTAATATGCCCCAATGTAAAGGTCACGGGCAGTGACCCGCCCAATCTGGATATCGAGGAACTCCCAGGCGTTGGTCACGGTGGAGCGCTCGATCTTCGTACCCGGCCCGGTGACGCGAATCGTGGTCGGGTAGACGTTCGGCGAGCTGGTCGTGGGCGGGACTTGATTCGGATAGTGGAAGATCAAATCCGTCACGGCCGCGCCAGTGTCCTGGAGGGTCAGGAACGGGGTGGTCGTGTTCGTGATCAATAGAGTAGCGGCGATTGTCGTCACGGCCGGGTCCACGGCGCCAATGTCGAAAGGCCCGTGAGTCGAACCGCAGAGGACGACACCCCTCTTGACCACGAGTGCACCGGTGGTCAGATAGCGGCCCGGAGGCAGCACGACAGCGCCGCCGCCGTTTGCGTTTGCAGTGTCGATAGCGGTTTGAATCGCCACCGTATTGTCCGATACCCCAGTCGGATCGAGGCCGGTGGGGGGTGTACCGACGCAAGACGCGGCGGCGGTATTCGCGCCGGTGACGACCACGAGGCCAATGAGACCTGCAAGATAAAGGTATCGCATAGCTTCTCCTTGGACCGAAGCCCGGTACGCACGTCCGCAGCCGCGTCGTGCGGTACCGCGCTCGGAGATGAGGGTAACGACCGCTGCACCCGTGAAGAATGTGCCTGTTCGCGTTCGTTGCCTCCGCCAGCGTGGAGCCCAGATGTAATCGCGGACTGCTCGCGGCGGCGCACGGAAATGGGCGAGAAGAACCGGCGTGCGGCTTGCATCGGATGCTAGCTATCGAAGATCGGCACCGACTGTCATGTTGTCAAGCACTATCCGCTGAAGGGGTGGTTGATGGCCGGAAATCTGGGGTTGCGGTTGAGAGGCGGGAGCGCACGAAAGTGCGGGAAGGCAGACTGCGGGGTACGCCGTCGGTCGAAAAAAACGGATGTGACCCGCCGTTGGACCGGTCAGGGGGGCGCGAGATGATGTTCTTCCTTGCGCTCCCCAGCCGGTCGATCAGAAACTTCGTGGACGCGGGCAGGACCAGGCCGGTTGATGCCGATGAGCAACAGGCCCGCGGCGAGCAGCCCGCGCCGCGGCCGGATCAGCGCTTTCAGCTCCGGCCAGAGCGCGCGGACCTCTCGGAGCGGGGAGGCTTGGGTTTTCGTCGGGTTGGTCTTGGGCTCTGTCTCAGGACGCGACGCCATCGCCGCATTTATCGGCCGGGACGTCGCGCTCCCGTTTCAGCATGCTTTGGGTAGACGGGGTTACGCCTTCCGAAGCGGTGATCCAGTTGAGCGACAGGGCCCAACCCCCGCCGAGGCCCGACCAGCTTCGGGTTAGCGCGCGCGCGGGACGAGCGGCGAGTCGAAGCTGAAGCCGGTAGCAGGCTCGACCGCCACCGTCTTGCCGGACAGGTCGCCGTACCGGCCGTCGTGGGCCACGGTGAGGGCTCCGGATACACCGTTGGCCCCTGGGACCGTGGCCGTGTTGAGGACCAGCGTGGCCTTGGGGCTCAGGCTGAAGCCGTGCACACCGACCAGCGCCCCTGACGAGACGACGAAATACGCTTCGCCGCTGATCGGGTAATCCGTCGGGTTGTTGAGGACCAGGACCGTGATCTGGGTCCCCGCGTTGTTAAACCGGGGGACCGAGTAGGTCGTCTCGTATGCGCGGAGGCGGTAGACGTCGTCGGGACCGCAATCGATCCCGCATTGCGCGCTGCGCACCCGGACGGTCTGATCGTCGACCTCTGCGGAGGTGGTGTTGCTCCAGCGCAGGCTGCGGCTGGAGCCTGTTCCGATCGGGCTGGAGCTCTGGAGGAGGGTCACCCCGTCCGGAGCGACCCTCTGCAGCACGGGACCGGCACTAGTTCCGATGTCGCCGGAGGTGCCGTCCACCACGACCTCGTAGGACGAATAGGGTTTCTGGCTGATGCGGAAGACGTCCAGGCCGGCCGCGGAGCCGGGCTGCGCCGCCAGGTCGTAGAGGAACGTGGCGCCATGAGCTAGCTCTCCGACGGCAGCGACGACGCCCGTCGACTCGGCCGCCGAGTTGTTGCCTGGGTCAGGGTCCGTCTCGGCCCCCGATACCGACGCGGTGTTGACCAGGACCCCGGCCCCCGATCCGTTGACGGTGGTGTCGATGGTGACAGTCGCGCTGCCTCCCGCGGCTAGCGGCCCCAGGCCACACGTCAGGGTGGTGGCGGCCAGCGTGCAGGTGGGGGGGCCGGGGACCGAAGACACGAAAGCGACACCTCCGGGCAGCGTATCCACGACGGTGACCGCCGTCGCGTCTGAGGGCCCAAGGTTCACGATGGTCAGATCGTAGCGCAACGGGTCACCCGGGAAGACGGGGTCGGCGGAGTCGCTCTTGGCGATGGACAGGTCCGTCTGCGGCGTCAGGGTGTCGATGTCAGTGGCGCTGTCGTTGGCGGGGTTGGGGTCGACGCCCGCGGGAGCAGTCACGGTCGCCGTGTTGACCAGCATCCCGCTGGCGGCGGGGTCCACGGTGCCGGTCAGCGCATAGGTGGCGGTCCCGCCCGCGAGCAGGTTGACGGTGTCATTGATGCTGCCCGAGCCGCTCGCCGTGCAGGTCGACCCCGGCGACGCCGAGCAGGTCCAGGTCGATCCGAGCAGCACGGCCGGCACGGGATCACTGACGGTCGCCCCCGTGACGGCGGTGGGCCCGGCGTTCACCACCGTGATTGTGTACGTGACCGGCTGGCCGGGCACCGCGGTCGTCTGTCCGTCCGTCTTGATCACACCAAGGTCGGCTTGGGCCTCGCGGAACACGTGTACCGAGCCCGCATCCGTGCCGCCCGTCGGCGTGTCGTCAGCTAGCGCTCCGGCCACGAGCGTGTCCCCGGAAACCGAGGCCGAAACGCCGAAAAAGTCGCCCGGCACTCCGTCGGGCGCCAGGAGCTTCTGCTCCTCGCTCCAGGTGGTACCCGAGCGCACGAACACGTACGCCGCCTCGGTAATGCCCGACGCCATCACCGCCGTGTCCCCCGAGACCGCCACCGTGTCGCCGAGGAAGTCGAGCGATGATCCGTCCGACGCCACGAGTTTCTGTTGTTCGCTCCAGAACGTCCCCGAGCGCACAAAGACGTATGCCGCGCCAGCGCTCGAGCCCCCGAAGTTGTCGTCCCCCGGCGCCCCGGCGACCAGCGTCTCCCCGAATAGCGACACTGAGCTGCCGAGATTATCGAACTCCGCTCCGTCCAACGCCGCGAGCTTCTGCTGCTCGGTCCACACCGTTCCCGAGCGCACGAAGACGTACGTCGAACCCGCCGCCATGCCGCCGGCATTGTCATCCAGGGGCGCTCCCGCCACGGCCGTGTCTCCCGACACCGACACCGATTGGCCGAAGGCGTCGCCGTTGGCTGAGTCGGAGGCGAGAAGTTTTTGCTGCTGCGTCCACGACGTCCCCGAGCGCACGAAGACGTAGAGCGATCCCGCATCAATGCCGGCCGCGGTGTCGTCCTCGGGCGCCCCCACGACCACTGTGTCCCCGGAGACGGAAAGGGTCACGCCGAAGCGATCTCCGTCGGCTCCGTCCGATGCAATGAGCTTCTGCTGTTCGGTCCACAGCGTTCCCGAGCGCACGAAGACATAGGCCGAGCCGGTACCTGTCCCCAGCGGAGAGTGGCCGAACGGCGCTCCCACCACCAGGGTGTCCCCGGACACCGACACCGCCCAACCAAAGGACTCGACAGGCATTGCGTCCGAGGCCAGGAGCTTCTGCTGCTCGGTCCAAACCGTGCCCGAGCGCACGAACACGTAGGCGGAGCCCGCCCCAAAACCCGCCGGAGTGTCATCCTGCGGCGCCCCGACGACCACCGTGGTGCCTGAGACCGAGACTGACAAGCCGAACCAGTCGCCCGCCGCTGCGACTTCCGACCCCAGGAGCTTCTGCTGCTCGCTCCAGGTCGTCCCCGCGCGCACCAACACATACGCCGAGCCCGTGTCGGGGATTGTCGGGGTGTCGTCCCCCGGTGCCCCTACCATCACCGTCTCCCCGGACAGAGATACGGACGATCCGAAGAGATCCCCCGCCGCGCCATCCGTCGCCAGGAGCTTCTGCTGCAGCGTCCAGACCGTCCCCGAGCGGACGAAGACGTACGACGCGCCGGCGTCGGCGCCGCCGGGGGTGTTGCCGTTGGGAGCCGCCGCGACCACAGTGTCCCCGTCCAGCGAGATAGAGCTGCCAAAGTGATCGACAGCCCCTCCGTCCGGCGCCAGGAGCTTCTGCTGCGGGGTCCAGGACGTGCCCGACCGCACGAAGACGTATGCGGAGCCGGCGTCCGTCCCGCCCACGTTGTCGTCGTTGGGCGATGCCACGACGACGGTGTCCCCCGAGACCGACACCGAGCTACCGAAGACGTCGCCCGCCGCTCCGTCCGACGCCAGGAGTGTCTGCTGCTCGGTCCATACCGTCCCCGAGCGGACGAAGACGTACGCGGCGCCCGCGTTGCCTCCGCCCCCGTTGTCGTCGAAGGGTGCCCCCACCAGGGCCGTGTCCCCCGAGAGCGAGACGGAGGCGCCGAAGAAATCCGCCGCCGCTCCGTTCGACGCCACGAGCGCCTCCTGCTGGGTCCAGATCGTCCCCGCGCGAACGAACACGTACGCAACACCGGGATCGATGCCGCCCGGTGTCCCGATGACCACCGTATCCCCGAAAAGGGACACCGAGTTGCCGAAGAAACCGAACCCCCCCGGCACCGCGATCTTCTGCTGGAGCGTCCAGGTCGTCCCCGCGCGGGCGTACACGTAGGCCGAGCCGGCGTCGTCGCGGGGGGCGCCGACCACGAGGGTGTCGCCGAAGATCGAGACCGCGTCGCCGAACGTGTCGCCCGTCGCACCGTCGGGGGCCTGGAGTCGTTGCTGCAGGGTCCAGGTCGTCCCCGAGCGGATGAAGACGGACGCCGAGCCCGCATCGTCGCCGTCGCCGGTATCGTCCAGCGGCATACCCACCACCGCCGTGTCGCCGGAAACCGCCACCGAGTGGCCGAATTCCGCGTTTGCGGGGGGCATGCCGTCGCCGTGCCCGAACAGCTGGGCCTCGTGAACGAAGGTGGAATCCACGGTCACCGGGAAGCGGGCGGCGTCCGCCTCGACGATGCGCCGGATCTGGCTCCAGTCGTCGGGGCTCAGGCCTGGGGGGAGCTCATGGGACCCGTGCTCGATCCGTCTCGCGGCATCCGTCTGGACCGGCAGCATCGCTGAGAGGAACAGCGCGACAGCCCCCAGGCTCACGCCCCACTCCCTGTCAGGCGAGGCACGACCAGCGTCACGATCAAGGCAGGTAGTTGTGTCCGAGGACGTTGACCACCACGAGCTGCGCCCCTGGTGGAAAGCGCTGGAACTTGTCGAGCGCCCAAACGCCGCGAATCGCGCCACCGTTTACCAGCACGCTGGGCTCGGCGGCTCCCGGCGCCGGCGACGCGTAGGCCACCGCCGACTTCCCCAGGTGCGAAGGGACAATGTCGATGTTGGCGAACTTATAGCCGGCCGTATCGGACGAGCGTGCGATGATGCCGTACTGAACGCGGTCGATCATGATGTCGGTCGCGAAGCCCCATCCACTACGGGGAGGGGTCTCGTTGTCCGACTGGCTGAGGTAGAAGCCGGCATATCGCCATAACACCAGGGCGTTGTGGATCACGACGCTATCGACCCGCTTGATGATGAATCCGTACCCGTTGTTCATGGCCCACGTGCTTAGGAGGGTCTGCGTGTAAACCGAACTCGTGTATATGTCCCAGAAGACCGACTGGATCGTATTCGTCACCGTGACGTGATCGGCCGCATCGTCTATGAATACGCCGCACCAGAAGGCGCCGATGAACAAATTCGCCGCAATCGTCCTGCCTGCCGCGATGCGCAGAAACTGATAAGCGTTGGTGACCGTGCACCTTTCGATCTTCGTTCCTGCGCTCCCCATCCATACCGTCCATGGATAGGGCGCTGGCTCGACCGCGGCATCGGGCAGGTACTGGTCGGGGTAATGGAAGAGGATGTCGCTAACGCCCGCTCCCACACCCTTCAAGGTCAGGAACGGGGTCCCCGCCTGGTTGGCGGGGGTTCCCTTGACCAGAAGGGTCGCGGCCACGGTCTTGATGGCCGGATCAATGCCCACCACGTCAAAGGGGCCCTGCGTGGCTCCGCAGAGGACGACGCCCGTTTCGACGGTCAGCGGTGAATCCACCCGATATCGGCCAACGGGAAAGACGACGGAGCCCCCGCCCTTCTGGGCGGCGTTATCGATCGCATTCTGAATCGCTGTTGTGTTGTCGCTGGCCCCCGAGGGGTCGAGGCCCGTTAGCGGCGTGCCGATACACTCCCCACGAGCGGCCTGAGGAACGACCACGGTCAGGACGGCCAGGGCGGTCGCCACGATCACCTGGCGCATGCTGCGCATCTCCTTCCAAAGGCGAGGGCCCCCTCCCACGGTCCACGGTCGACGGTGATGATACCCCCTTTATCTTCGGCGGTGTTTCCGGCGATCAGTGCCTCTGTCCGCGGAAGCCTGGAACGTGACGGCGGTTTGTCTTCGGCGACCCGCCGGAAAATAATCGCGTGCTTGGACCGAAACCCATGAAGGTCGCATCAGTGGTAGCCGCATACGACGAGCGTGAGAACATCGAACCGCTCACTCGCCGCCTGGCCGCCGTCTTCCGGTCCCTCGAGGGATGCGAATTCGAGATGATCTTCGTGATCGACGGCACCGATGGAACCCGGCAGATCCTGGAGGGCCTCAGGGCGGAGCTGCCATCGATCCGGGTCCTGCACCAGGAGAGGCCGACGGGCCTGGGGAACGCGTTCCGCCGGGGCTTTGCCGCCGTTTCGCCCGATACCGACTTCGTCGTGACCATGGATGCCGACCTCAACCATCAGCCTGAAGAGATACCCCGGCTCCTGGATGCCGCGCGCGCGCGGAGCGCCGACATCCTCATCGGCTCGCGGTTCATCGAGGGGGCTCGTGTGGACGGTACGCCTCTCTGGAAGCTGTTCCTCAGCGCCACCCTCAACGTGGTAATGCGGATTGCTTTCGGCTTGAAGGTCAGGGACAAGACGTCGGGGTATCGGGTCTACCGCGCGGGCGCCCTTCGCACCATGGATTGGAGGAACGAGAACTTCGCCGCCCTCCCGGAGATGTTGATCCGGGCCAGCCGTTCCGGGCTGACTCTCTCGGAAGAACCCATCCATTTCATCTACCGACGGGAAGGCGCCTCCAAGATGTACTTCTGGACGACCGTCATGAGCTACGTCACCCTGCTGCGAATGAGCTTCGACCGGAAGGCAGACGGGTCCCGATGAACGTGTCGAGGACGCAGCGACTGCAGCTCGTATCGGCCTGTCTGGCGTCGCTGGCCATGGCGAGCACCGCGCCGTCATGCCGCCGCCCGGAACCTGCGAAGGAGACGGCCCAGGTGATCCCCTCTCAGAGGCCCGTACGACCGCTGCCCGACGGGGCCTACCGGGTGGAATGGGTCGCCGACACCGTTCCGAGGACCATGAGGCCCGGGGCGAGCGCCAACGTCACGGTCACCCTCAAGAACGTGAGCAGCACCCTGTGGCCCAACCCGAGATCGAGCGGTTACGAGCCGCCCGGCGCCGGAGCCGTCCGTCTCGGCCATCGTTGGTGGTCGACGTCCTCTCCGGTCCCCATCAGCGAGTCCCCTTCCCGCGCGGATCTCGAGCGCCCGGTGGGACCCGGAGAGTCGGTGTCGCTGCAGGTGGTGGTGACGGCCCCCACGCCCCCCGGGGAGTATCGCCTACAGTTCGACCTGGTCCAGGAGCTGGTCGCCTGGTTCGAAGCCAAGGGCGCCCCCACGCTGCTCGTTCCGGTCCGGATCCGGTAGGCAGGCCCGAATGACCGAGGAGCGCCCGCGCCGGCGTGAGGGTAGGACCGGCGTCCTCGTGCTGGTGCTCTCCATCGTCCCCCTCGCACTGCAGGCCTCGATGGTGAGGGCCTTCGGCGTCAACATGCTCATCTGGGACGAGTTCTACTACGTTCCCTTCGTCCACCTGGTCAGGACCGGCGGCGACTGGTCGAAGTGGATCTTCCTCCAGCACAACGAGCACCGCATGGTTCCAATGAAGCTCGTCCTGGCCCCGCTCTCGGTGTGGACGTCCTGGAGCGTTGTAGCGGAGATGTACGTGAGCGTCGCGCTCGTGGCCCTGACGATGTGGGGGCTCTGGAGGATATTCCGCCCCACGAGCGATCGGGGCGCCCTGGCCTTCCTTCCCCTGGCGTTTCTGCTCTGCAACCCCGCGCAGTACTTCAACATGCTCACCGGGATCCAGATGGCGTTCTATTTCACCCTGCTGGGGATGATCTGGGCGTTCAGCTTCTTGCAGAGGGGGACTCTCCCCGGCACCGTCGCGGCGGCCGCTTCCGCGACGCTGGCCTCCTTTTCTACCGCGACCGGCTTTCTCGTCTGGCCGGTCGGGCTCCTTCAACTGATCCTCGCCCGGGCTCGGAAGGCCACCGTTCTCGTCTGGTCGGCGGCCGGCCTTTGCTGCATCCTCCTGTATTTCTGGAACTACCAAAGCCCGGGCCAGATCTCATCGCGGCCGATCTTCGTGGGCATCGGGGCCACGATCCGTTTCTTCCTGGCGACGGTCGGTGCTCCGCTGGCAGGGGGAAGTCGTTCCGCAAGCACGATCATCGGCGGAGTGGTGATACTCCTCGGGTTGGCCTGGGTGATCCGGGACTTGCGCCATGGCGATCTCCGGAACCCTGTTAGGGCGCCGCTCTATGCCTTGCTCGCGAGCGGCATCATCGCTGCAGCGCTCGTCACGATAGGACGAGCGTCGTTCGGGCTGACGCAGGCGCTGGAGTCCAGGTATGTGACGTTCACCGAGCTCGCCGTTGTCGGTCTCTACGCCCTGGCCATCGGTCGAACGGTCCCCAAGCCCGTCACCGCCCTGTTCTGCTCGTTACTGGTGGCAGGCCTCGGGGTTTCATCCGCGCACGGGATCCGCGAGGCGAGACTCTGGCGATCGAATCAAGAGGCCCTGAAGACGATCTTGCTGGATTACGACAGGCAGCCCGCCTCCGCCCTCGAGCTCCTCTATTTTCCGAACGACCTGGCCCACTACGCGCCCTACCTCGAGCACGAGCGGCTCGTCGCTTTTCACGACCGGCCGCCCCGTTCCCTGCTCACCGACCGCGGGTTCGTCCTGGCGTGGGGCGACGCGCGGTTCCCTCGCCGCGTCGCGGCCGGAGAGCGCACGACCGGTCAGGTGGAGGTCGTCAACCTGAGTTCCGAGACCTGGCCTGGCCTGCGGGAAGCGGGCGGGCCGGCATATGCCGTGCGACTGGGGTGCCGTGTCCTCGACCCGGCGGGAGCGGAGGTGATGCCCCTTGCCGAGCGGGGGGAGCTCCCGGGCGCAGTACCAGCGGGCGCCCGCGCGTCGATCTCCTACCGATTCGAGGCGCCGAGGCGGCCGGGAGCCTACCGGCTGGAATGCGACCTGGTACAAGAGCTCAACAGCTGGTTCTCGGCCCACGGCAACCCGAAGATGACGGTGGACTTCATCGTCGGGTAGATGGGCAGCACGCGGGACGCCTACATCTTCCGGTAGCGCGGGCCGCTGCCGCCTTCCCGCGGCGTCCAGCGAGGGCCGATCACGTCGGTGGCCTTGCAGTCGATGCAGTTCGGAGGGTTCACCATGAGCCTGTCGCCCTGGCGCTCGTAGACGCCGGCGGGGCACATGTGCTGGTACAGCTCGGCGACCTCGCCGGGGACGTCGGGGGCCACGAGGAGGTGCCCGGGGACGTCGTCGCGCGTGGCGTTGCCGGCCTTGAAGACGGCGTCGAGCTTGGAGAAGGTCAGCTTGCGGTCGGGCGCGAAGGGCTCCGCGGGCCCCACCCGCCGCGGCACGTCGGCATCGCGCTCGGAGCGGATGCGGCCGCCGGGGAACGCGCCGCCCGTGACGCTCATGAGCGCGGCCTGGACGCCGCCCGCGTAGAGCCCGGCCTTCTGGAACACGAGGCGCATGTTCCGCCGCGCGCGAAGGTCGCGCATGATGAAGCTCTCGTCCACCGCGCGGTCGTAGGGGGCCAGGGCCGCCGCCTTCGTGTCGCCCTGCTTCAGGGCCGCGAAGATGGCCCTGGCCGCCAGGATCCCCGACTGCATCGCGTAGTGGATGCCCTTGAGGGAGGCCACCTCCACGAAGCCCGCGGCGTCTCCCACGACCACCAGGCCGTCGCCGTGCCGGCGCCTGGGCACGGCATGGTAGCCGCCCTCGGGGATCGTCTTGGCTCCCCATTCCACCATCTCGCCGCCTTCGAGGTAGGGCCGGAACAGCGGGTGGAGCTTCATGCGCTGGAGGAGGACGTGGACGTCCAGGCCGGCGGCCCTGTAGTCGAGTCCGACGACGAGGCCGAGGGCCACCAGGTTCGGTTGCAGGGGGTAGAAGAAGCTGCCGCCGAAGGCGTCCGCGGGCAGCGGCCAGCCCATGGTGTGGATGACCGCGTCCAGCGGCACCTTGGTCTCCCAGAGCTCCTTCACGCCCAGGGCGTAGATCTGGGGGTTGTCGGACCCGACGTCCTGCCACGTCTGCCAGGCCTGGGTCAGCGAGCCGCGGGTGCCCTCGGACAGCACCGTGATCCTGGCCGTGACGTCGGTGGGCGGCGTGTAGCCGGAGCCGGGGGAGCCGTCGCGCTTCAGGCCCGAAGCCGTGGTCCGTACACCCACGACCGCCGACCCGTCGACGAGGAGGGCGTCGGCGGGGTAGCCGGTGAACATGTTCACGCCCAGGGCCTCGGCCTTCTCCCCCAGCCAGCGCACGATCTCGCACAGGGAGACGACGTGGAAGCCGTGGTTCTTCATCGTCGGCGGCGTCGGGATGCGCAAAGCCCGGCTTCCCGTGAGGAAATACACCCGCTCCCTCGTCACGGGCGGGCCGAGCGGCAGCTCCGACGCCTTCAGGTCGGGGAAGAGCTCGTGGAACGCCACCGGGTTGACGACGGCGCCGGACAGGCAATGGGCGCCCAGGGTCTCGGCCTTCTCGAGGACGGCGATCTCCACGTCGCCCAGGCCGCCGCCCGCCTCCTTGTCCTTCTTGGCCAGCCGAGCCAGCTCGATGGCTCCCGAGAGCCCCGCCGGGCCGCCGCCCACGAAGACGACGTCCATGGGCACCGCCTCGGAGCCCGGGGCTTCCTTCAGGATCAAGCGGTCGAGGGGGAGGTCGGGCTGGTACCGCGCGGGGACGATCGTCCCGGGCCGCTCCGCGGCCCCGCTCACGCCGGCGCGCCCGGGCGCGGGGCGAGCGTCGGGTCGCGCTTCACCACCTCGCCCAGCGCCCAGCACAGGATGCAGACGGCCCAGAAAGAGGCCGGGAAGAAGCCGACGCAGCAGAGCACGATCCCGAGCTGCGCGGCGAAGCTGGCCAGGAGGTAGAGCAGCAGCGCCATGGCGTAGTTGCCGAGGTTGCGGCGGATGAAGTCGAGGTTCTCGCGGAGCTCGAACCCGGCGCCCAGCCGGTCCAGCATCACGAAGCGGGCGAACGCGGCGGGGATGTAGAGGCTCAGGGCCAGCATGACCACCGCCATCAGCGCGTAAAGGCCCACGAAGCCCATGGCGGCGATGGCGCCGAACGCCTCGGAGGCGCCGCGCGATCCCGCCTGGGACAGGCCCGCGCTGGCCAGCGCAACCACCATCAAGAGGGCCATGGGGACCATGGTCACGGGCAGCGCGTACGCGAGGTAGAGGGCCATCGCGCGCAAGCCGTCGCCGAACATCCCGCCCAGATCGTCCCACTCCGGCAGCGGCCGCGCGTCGCCGCGCGCGGAGCGGCGCATCAGGCGCACCCCGTACCCCGCCACGAAGACCGCGCCCACCAGCAGGGGCGTGAGCAGCATGAAGGCGCCGCCGATGAGGACCTTCTTGATCCAGTCCGGATCCTCGGGCACGAAGCGGAAGGCGCGGGCGAGGTCGATGGTGTCGCGGTCCTGCATGGGGGGGCACAGTACTCTCCCCCGGAAGAGGTGGTCAAGGCCCGCTGTGTTGAAAACGTCCGCCGCCGCCGCTATGGTGTGCCTCGGCCTGCACGTGGAGATCCTCTCCTGCGACGTCCTGGTCGTCGGCGGTGGCGGGGCCGGGCTGCGCGCCGCCATCGCCGTGGCCGAGACCCACCCCGATCTGAGCGTGGCCGTCATCTCCAAGGTCTACCCCATGCGGAGCCACACCGTGTCCGCGGAGGGAGGGGCGGCGGCGGTGATCAAGGCCGGCGACAGCCTGGATGCCCACGCCTACGACACGATCTCGGGCGGGGATTGGCTGAGCGACCAGGACGCCGTGGAGGCCTTCGTGAAGGAGGCCCCGGAGGAGATGCTGCGGCTCGAGCACTGGGGCTGCCCCTGGAGCCGCGAGCCCGACGGCCACGTGGCCGTCCGCCCGTTCGGGGGCATGAAGGTGCAGCGCACGTGGTTCGCGGCGGACAAGACCGGCTTCCACATGCTGCACACGCTCTTCCAGACGACCCTGAAATACGAGGGGATCCGGCGCTTCGACGAGTCCTTCGTGACGAAGCTCCTGGTGGACGACGGCCGCTGCCAGGGGGTGGTGGCCATCGAGCTGGCCACCGGCCAGGTCCGGGCCATCACGGCCAGGGCCGTCATCCTCTGCACGGGCGGGTGCGGGAAGATCTTCCCCTTCACCACCAACGCCAACATCAAGAACGGCGACGGCATGGCCCTGGCGTACCGCGCGGGGGCGCCGCTCAAGGACATGGAGTTCGTCCAGTACCACCCCACGGGGCTTCCCTTCACCGGGATCCTCATCACCGAAGCCGCGCGCTCCGAGGGCGGCTGGCTCCTGAACAAGGACGGCTACCGTTACCTGCAGGACTACGACCTGGGCAAGCCGGAGCCGAAGCCCGTGCTGCGCTCCATGGAGCTGGGCCCCCGCGACCGCCTCTCCCAGGCCTTCGTGAAGGAGCAGGAGAAGGGCCGCACCCTGGAAGGGCCCTACGGCCACTACGTCCACCTGGACGTCCGCCACCTGGGCCGGAAGACGATCGAGAAGAAGATCCCCTTCGTGCGCGAGCTGTGCCTGAAGTACGAGAACATCGACCCCGTGAGCGAGATGATCCCGGTGCGCCCGGTCGTGCACTACATGATGGGCGGGATCTCCACCGACGTCCGCGGGGCCACGCCGCTGCCCGGGCTCTTCGCGGCGGGCGAGGCCGCCTGCGTCAGCATCAACGGGGCCAACCGTCTGGGGTCGAACTCGCTCACCGAGCTGCTGGTCTTCGGGGCCCGCGCGGGCCAGGCCGCGGCGGCCTTCGCCGCGGGGCAGAAGCCGGCCGGCCCCGCGGTCCTGGCGCAGGCGCAGGACGAGAGCCGGCGGCTGGAGGAGCGGCTCCAGCGGCGCACGGGAGGCGGGGAGAAGGTCGCCACCCTCCGCGCCGAGATGCACGCGAGCATGGAGGGCAGCGCGGGCATCTACCGCACGGGCGCGGCCCTGGCGAAGGCGGCGGCCAGGATCGAGGACCTGCGGCGCCGGTTCGAGGCCGTCTCGCTGGACGACCACAGCCGGACCTTCAACACCGAGCTGACCTCGGCCCTGGAGCTGTCGTACATGCTGGACCTGGCCGGCGCCATCGTGCAGTCGGCGCTCCAGCGCAAGGAGTCCCGCGGCTCGCACCAGCGCACCGACCATCCCGACCGGGACGACGGGCGGTACCTCAGCCACTCCCTCGCCTATCACGTGGAGGGCGGCCCGCCCCGCATCGAGTACCTGCCGGTCACCATCACGCGCTGGCCGCCGGGCGAGCGCGTCTACGGGAGGTAGGCAAAGACATGCCGCAGACCGTGGCCCTCTCGGTGGCGCGCTACC
>Ga0214472_10000905_pt1 | contig 35172 bp, 28 predicted proteins | sample RVTome_6_FD_207662 | JGI IMG/M metagenome (GOLD analysis project Ga0214472, IMG submission 207662) | Soil microbial communities from uranium-contaminated site in the Upper Colorado River Basin, Wyoming, United States - RVT140D175 | ecosystem: Environmental > Terrestrial > Soil > Contaminated >...
GCGTGTCTCCTGGTCGATCGCCACCACGCTGGATCGCGCGTCCACGACGAGGCGCACCGTCGCCGAGTCGGAGCCCGCGGCGACGACGCTGCCGGTCAGGGCACCGGCCCCATCGGCGGCGGCCACCACCGGCATCCCGACCCGCACCCCGTCGTCGGTCCCCGCGTCGATCCCCACCTCCCAGGTGAAGTTGCTCGGGTCGCGTCCGAGGATGCGGACCGGAAGGAGGTCCATCTGCAGCGAGGTGGTGAGGCCGAGCAGTCCGCGCAACTCGGCGTTCTCGGCGGCCGCTTCCCGCAGCTCGGCGAGGCGCGCCTCTGCTCCCGCCAGCTGGGCACGTAGACGGTCGTTCTCCGACCGGAACCGATCGATCTCGCCAATCGTCGTGAAGAACCCCGTGATCCCCGAGCCGACGCCACTGATCGCGCTGCGAACCGGATCGAGCAACTGAGAGCTGACCTCCTGCAGGCTCAGCGCCTGAGGGGTGCGCGAGGCGAGGAGCAGGAGCAGCGAGACGACGGTGCCAGCCGCAAACCAGAGCCCGGCGTGGGAGCGCCGGTGCGGACTGCCGTCGAGCACCTCCGCTCCTTATCGCGGCGCGCGAGTGAACTGCTCGCTCACCATCACGCGCTCGAGCGTGTCGAGCTCCTCGAGCACGCGCCCCGTGCCGCGCACGACGCAGGTCAGCGGGTCGTCGGCGACGTGAACCGGCATCTGGGTCGCCTCGGCAACGCGCTTGTCGAGACCGATCAGCAGCGCGCCGCCGCCGGCCAGCACGATCCCCTGGTCCATGATGTCGGCCACCAGCTCGGGCGGCGTCTCCTCGATCGTCTCCTTAATGGCATCGATGATCTGGGCCACCGACGGCTCGAGCGCCTCGCGGATCTGGTCGCTCCCCACCTCGACGCCGCGCGGCAGGCCGGTCAGCAGGTCGCGGCCGCGGAAGGTGACGGTGCGCGGAGTCTCCATCGGGTAGGCGGAGCCGACGGCGATCTTGATCTCCTCGGCGGTGCGCTCGCCCATCAGCAGGTTGTACTCGCGGCGGGCGAAGCTGACGATGTCCACGTCCATCTCGTCGCCGCCGATCCGGATCGAGCGGCTGACCACGATCCCGCCGAGGCTGATCACCGCCACCTCGGTGGTTCCGCCGCCGATGTCGACGATCAGCGATCCGGTCGGCTCGCTGACCGGGAGGCCGGCGCCGATCGCCGCCGCCATCGGCTCCTCGATCAGGCGCGCCCAGCGCGCACCGGCATTCAGCGTGGCGTCCCGGACGGCGCGCTTCTCGACCTCGGTCACGCCCGACGGGATGCCGACCAGGACCCGCGGCCGGCTGATCTGGGCATAACGCTCGTGCACCTTCTTGATGAAGTATCGGATCATCTGCTCGGTGACGTCGAAGTCGCTGATGACGCCGTCGCGCAGTGGCCGAATGGCGACGATGTTGGCCGGGGTGCGGCCGACCATCCGCTTCGCTTCGGCGCCGATGGCCAGCACTCGTTTGCTGCGGGTGTCCATCGCCACCACGCTCGGCTCGGAGATCACGATCCCGCGGTGGCGCACCGTGACCAGCGTGTTGGCGGTGCCGAGGTCGATCCCGACGTCGTGCGAGAGGAGCCCGAGCAGGCCGTCGAAGATGCCCAAGGTGCCTCCAGCTGGGACGGTGAGATGATGCGCCGAGGGGACTCCAGCTGGGCGGCTGGGGATGGGCCAAGTGTGACGGATCGGCCAGTCGCGGGCAATGCGAAGTCGCCTCGGACGATCAGTTCGCTAAGGTGGCGGCGATGGCGGACCTACAGCGACCGGCGCGACCCTGGGAGGTCCTCGGCGCGCACCTCCGCACCGTCGACGGGACCGATGGTGTGGCGTTCTCCGTGTGGGCGCCGAACGCCAGGCGCGTCAGCGTCACCGGGGCCTTCTGCAACTGGCACCCCGACGCGGTCCCGATGACGATGGACCCCGAGACCGGCACTTGGGAGACCTTCGTCCCCGGCGTGCGAGCCGGCGAGCGGTACCGCTACGTGGTGCGCGGGGCCGACGGGAGGACGCGGCACAAGTCCGATCCATATGGGCGGTCGATGGACGCGCCGCCGGGGAGCGCGACGCACGTGCCGGGGCCGCCCGAGCATGCCTGGTCGGACGGCAAGTGGCTCGCACAGCGGCCCCTCCGCGACCTGCAGCGCTCGGCGATGCGGATCTACGAGGTGCACCTCGGCTCGTGGCGGCGCGGGCCGCGCGGCAGGTTCCTGACCTATGCCGGGCTGGGGCCCCTCCTCGCCGAGCACTGCCTCCGGCACCGCTTCACCCACGTTGAGCTCCTCCCGCTGGCCGAGCATCCGTTCTACGGCTCGTGGGGGTACCAGGTGACAGGCTTCCACGCGCCGACCGCTCGATACGGCACGCCGGATCAGCTTCGGGGGATGGTCGACCTCCTCCATCGGTCGGGGATCGGCGTGATCCTCGACTGGGTCCCCGCCCACTTCGCGCGCGATGGGTACGGCCTGGCCCGCTTCGACGGCTCGTTCCTGTACGAGGACCCGGACCCGCACCGCCGGGAGCACCCCGACTGGGGCACGATCGTCTTCGACTTCGGCCGGCGCGAGGTGCGCGACTTCCTGATCGGGAATGCTCGCTACTGGCTGGAGGAGTTCCACGTCGACGGGCTGCGCGTCGACGCGGTCGCATCGATGCTCTACCTCGACTACTCCCGCAAGCGTGGCCAGTGGACGCCGAACCGCCTCGGCGGGAACCACAACCTCGAGGCGATCTCCTTCCTGCAGGAGCTGAACACGCGCTGCCGCGAGGGGCTCCCGGGGGTGATCACCATCGCCGAGGAGTCGACCGACTTCAAGGGGGTCAGCCACCCGGTCGCCGAGGGCGGCCTGGGCTTCGACTTCAAGTGGGACCTGGGCTGGATGCACGACACGCTGGTCTACTTCCGGAAGCGGCCCGACCAGCGCTGGCGCCACCGTCGGGAGATCACCTTCCGCGGCTTCTACCTCGACGCCGAACGGTGGATCCTGCCGCTCTCGCATGACGAGGTGGTGCACCTCAAGCGCTCGCTGCTCGGGAAGATGCGCGGGACGGAGGCCCAGCGGTTCGCCAGCCTCCGCTCTCTCCTCGCCAACCAGGTCGGCCAGCCGGGCAAGAAGCTGCTCTTCATGGGCTCCGAGCTGGCGCCCGGCGCTGAGTGGAACCACGACCGCGCCCTCCCCTGGAAGGATGCGGAGACCGATCCCGCCCGGGTGTTGTACGCCCGCTTCCTCGCCGATCTGGCGGCCCTCTACCACGCCTCGCCGTCGCTGTGGGTGGGCGATCGCGACGCGGAGGGCTTCGCCTGGATCGATGGCGAGGGGGCAACCGATGCCTCGGTCGTCGCCTGGCTGCGCCGCGGTGGGCTGCCCGACGTCGCCGAGGAGGTCACGGTGGTGGTGCAGAACGGCGCGTCGACGCCGCGTCGCGGCTACCGACTGGGGCTGCCGCTCCCCGGCGCGTGGGAGCTGGTCCTCGACACCGATGCCGCGCAATACGGCGGCAGCGGGGCCGGTCAGCCGGTGCCGATCGAGGCCGAGGCGAGGCCGTGGGGCGGCCAGCCGGCGTCGGCCCTCGTCACCGTGCCACCGCTGGGCGTCCTCTTCCTGCGGCCGGCAGCTCCCTAGCCAGGCCCGCCGGGGAGCCCCAGCAGCGCCACGCTGCGATCGCCCAGCTCAAGCGTCGTGTCCGCGGGGTCGAGGAGCTCGCCAGTCGACGGCATCGGGCCGGGATCGGCCGAGTCCAGGTAGCGGACCCATTGCCGGGGCTGCTCGGCGGGGAGGTGGACGGTCGCCGGTGCATCGGTCGGGTTGAGGGCGAGCAGCAGCGCAGCATCTGGCCCGGAGTCCGCGCCGTCGGCGGTGATGAGGAGGGTCAGCGGGACGGTGCCGACCACGGCCGGCGTGCCATGCCTGAGCAGCGGGTGCTCGCGTCGAAGCACGACCAGCGAGCGGACGAATGGCAGGAGCGCGGCGTCCCGTGGCCTCGGTCGCCAGTCGAGCCAGCTGACCTCGTTGTCCTGGCTGTACGCGTTGTTGTTGCCACCCTGCGTCCTGCCCAGCTCGTCGCCCGAGAGGAGCATCAGCGCTCCCCGAGAGTTGAGCAGGGTCGCCAGCAGCGCCCGCCGCTGACGGTCGCGCGCATCGAGGATCCCCTCGTCATCGGTGTCGCCCTCGACACCGAAGTTCAACGAATCATTGACGGTCTCGCCATCCTCGTTGCCCTCGCCGTTCGCCTCGTTGTGCTTCTCGGCGTAGCTGACCAGGTCGCGCAAGGTGAACCCGTCGTGTGAGGTGACGAAGTTCAGCGATGCTCCCGCCCCGCGGCCCTCGATCGGGAAGAGGTCGGGCGAGCCACCGACGCGCAGCGCGACATCACCGGGATCGTGCTCCAGGCCCGCCCAGAAGCGGCGGACCGCGTCGCGGTACTGGCCGTTCCACTCGCTCCAGCCAGCGGGAAATTCGCCGAGGCGATAGCCCAGGACGCCGAGGTCCCACGGCTCGGCGATGAGCTTCAGCCCCGCCAGCCGGGGATCGGCCTGGATCGCGGCGAAGAGGGGGGCCTTCGGCGAGAAGCCGGATCGGGTGCGACCGAGGACGGTCGCGAGGTCGAACCGGAAGCCATCGGCCCCGTACTCCGAGGCGAACGTGTGGAGGCTGTCGAGGACGAGGCGCACGACCGCCGGATGGGTGGCATCCAGGGTGTTGCCCGTCCCGGAGTCGTTGCGGTATTCGACCGGGTCGGCCGGATCGAGGCGATAGTAGGACGCGTTGTCTATGCCGCGGAACGAGACGGTCGGGCCCAGCTCGTCGCCCTCGCCGGTGTGGTTGTAGACGACGTCGAGCAGGACCTCGATCCCCGCCGCATGCAGCGCCCCGATTGCGTCGCGCAGCTCGGCGCGCGGGTCGGGGGTGGCCGCCAGCCGGGGGTCGGGAGCCAGGAAGGCGATGGTGTTGTAGCCCCAGTAGTCGATCTGGCCTCGGTCGAGCACGAAGCGCGGGGTCAGCTGCTGGTGGACCGGCAGCAGCTCGACCGCGGTGATCCCCAGCGACCGCAGATGCGCGATGGCCGCAGGGTGCGCCAGGCCCGCATACGTGCCGCGCAGCTTCTCGGGAATCTCGGGATGGCGGCGCGTGAAGCTCTTGACGTGGAGCTCGTAGATCACCGATTCGCTCATCGGGATGCGGAGCCGCTCGCCTTCGTCGAATGCGGGCAGGGGACGCTCGACGATGCCCTTTGGGGTGAAGGGCGCCGAGTCGCGGCCGTCGGGGCCGTCGCCGCGGCTTCCCCGGCCGTCGCGATGGCTGAAATGCTCCTCGCCGAGCGTGATCGGCCCTTCCACGCGGCGCGCGTACGGATCGAGCAGCAGCTTGGCGGGGTTGAAGCGATGGCCCTGCCGGGGCTCGAATGGGCCCTGGACCCGGTAGCCGTAGCGCTGGCCCTCCTCGACCCCGGGGAGATGCATGGCCCACACCCCGCCGGCGCCGCGAGTCAGCGGAATCCGCCGCTCGCCTCCAGCCTCGTCGTAGAGGCAGAGCTCGACCGCATCGCCGTGCTCGCTCCACAGCCGAAAGGTGGTGCCGCCCTCCCCCGGCGTGGCACCGAGCGGAGCTGTCTCGGTGCCCGTCACCTGCGCGCTGAGCCGGACGCGCGACGGATGGTGAAGACCCGGTACGGGAGGCGAGCCGGGTCGAGCTCGACGCGGATCTCCGCGCCGTGCAGGCGGCGCGAGCGACCGGTGAGGAGGTCGACCATCAAGTACGGCTCGTCCCCGCCGATGCCGATCGCCGCCAGGTCCGGGCGCAGGATCGCCCCCTCCCCGCGCTGTGGGTCGCAGTTGACCGCCACGTACACCGGGTCGCGCCACCGGCTCGGGGCGCCGCTCAGGGGATCGACCTCGCCTGAGGGAAGCGCCTTCCGATAGAAGAGGGTCTGGTCCCCGGTCACCGCCTCGAAGCGGAGGTTGTCGCACAGCTGCAGGGCCCGCCACTCGCGCCGCAGGCGATTCAGACCGGTGACCAGCGTCTTGATGCTTCCGGGCGCGTCCCAGTCGCGGGCGCGGATCTCGTACTTCTCGCTGTGGGCGTACTCCTCGCGGTCGTCGAGGCGGCTTCCCTCGCACAGCTCGAAGCCGGAGTAGATCCCCCACGAGGGCGCGAGGGTCGCGGCCATCACCGCTCGGATCACGTACGCGGGGCGGCCGTGGTCGAGGTGGTGCGGAAAGATGTCGGGAGTGTTCGGCCACAGGTTGCCGCGGAAGTACTCGCGCATCGGCCCGGCCGTCAGCTCGGTCATGTAGTCCCGCAACTGATCGCGCGACTCGCGCCAGGTGAAGTAGGTATAGCTCTGGCTGAAGCCGGCCTTGGCCAGGGCGCGCATCCGCTTCGGCGTGGTGAACGCCTCCGACAGGAAGATGACGCCGGGATCGATCGCCTGCACCTCCGCGATCAGCCACCGCCAGAAGGCAACCGGCTTGGTGTGCGGGTTGTCGACCCGGAAGATGCGGATGCCGCGCTCGAGCCAGGTGAGCACCACCTCGAGCCACGCGCGCCACAGCGCCTCTCGATCGGCGGCCGACGTGCCGGCGAATTCGAACGGGTAGATGTCCTCGTAGCGCTTGGGCGGGTTCTCGGCGTACTTGATGGTGCCGTCCGGCGCGTGCCGGAACCACTCGGGATGCTCCCTGACCCAGGGGTGATCGGGCGATGCCTGCAGGGCCAGGTCCAGCGCCACCTCCATGCCGAGTGCCTCGGCCCTCCGACGGAAGTGATCCAGTGCCTCGACTCCACCGAGCTCGGCGGCGACTGCGGTGTGGCCACCCCCGTCACGGCCGATGGCCCACGGCGAGCCGGGATCGCCGCGCCGCGCCGTCACCGCGTTGTCGCGCCCCTTCCGATTGGTGCGGCCGATGGGGTGGATCGGCGGCAGGTAGACGACGTCGAAGCCCATCGCCGCGATCTGGGGGAGGCGCCACTCGGCCTCGCGCAGGGTGGTCGCCACGGGGTGCGCGGGGTCGCGCCCCTGGGACCGCGGGAACAGCTCGTACCACGCCGAGCAGCGTGCCAGCTCGCGGTCCACCACCAGCGGCAGCTCGCGCCGGTAACGCGTGGCGGCGGTGCGGTCCGGGTGCCGCCGAGCTGCCGCCACGACGGATGCGTCGGCCAGGACTGCGGCGCGCGACCGGTCGCTGCGCGCACGGCCCTCGCGCGCCAGGGCCGCAGCGATCAGGCGGGCATCTGCACCAGGTGCCCGGCCCAGCGTGGCCTCCAGCAGCTCCCGCCCCTCGGCGAGCTCGGTGCGGATCGCCTGGCCCGCCTCGAGCTTCTTGCTGATGGCATCGTGCCAGGAGCCGATCGCGTCGCGCCAGGCCTCGATGGTGTAGCGGTGCCTCCCGTTCGCGCGCAGGCGAACGGCGCCGCTCCAGCGGTCGTTGGAGACGAGGCGCATCGGCGACGCGCTCCAGCGTGCCGAACCGTCGCGGCGGATGAGGAGCGACGCGTCCAGCAGGCCGTGCCCCTCGGCATAGATATCGGCAGTGACATGCAGCTCGTCTCCGACCACCCGCTTGGCTGGGTCATTGCCGCAGTCCACCTCCGGCTCGACGCCCTCGATCACGATCGACCGGCGCGTCCCGACGGCGTCGGGCGGGGGCTCGATCGCGGCGTGGGCGGCCACAGCGGCGTGCTTGAGTGCTGCTCGGGTCGTCGTCATCGGTCTGAGCACAACCGTACCCCATCCAACCCCGGGTAGGCTGTTCGCGACATGCATTGCCTGAGGGCTCTCAATCGCCGATTGGCGGTGGGCGGGCTGGTGGTCCTCGGAATCATCGGCTGCACCTCGCCGACCATCGGCCCGAGCTTGGTCGCCTCCCCATCAGAGGCCGTCGCGCCCAGCCCATCTGCGGTCGCCACCGAAGAGGGCTCACCCTCCGTGCCGCCGAGCGTCGCGCCCCTCACCGGGGTGAGGCTCGAGCCGGTCGTCGCGGGGCTCACCGCCCCGATCGGGATCACGAACGCGGGCGATGGCAGCGGCCGGCTCTTCGTCAACGAGCGGGGTGGCCGCATCCGCATCGTGGATGCGGACGGGAGCCTGCGTGCGCGTGACTTCGTCGATCTCTCCGGCACGCTCGAGGCAGGCGGCGAGCGAGGTCTGCTCGGCGTCGCGTTCCATCCCGAGTTCGCCGCGAACGGGCGCGTCTTCGTGCACTACAGCCGCCGCGGCGATGGCGCCACGGTCATCTCCGAGCTGACCGCCTCGGCGGATCGCAGCACCGCGAATCCTGCCAGCGAGCGGATCATCCTCACCCACGAGCAGCCGTTCGCGAACCACAACGGCGGGCAAATCGCCTTCGGCCCGGACGGCTACCTCTACATCGGCCTGGGCGACGGAGGATCGGGTGGCGATCCGCTCGGGAACGCCCAGAATCGCGGGGTGCTGCTCGGCAAGATCCTGCGCCTCGACGTGGACGGAACTCGCGCGCCGAACAAGCAATACGCCACCCCCGATGACAACCCGTACGCCACGGATGGGGTCTCCCCGGGCGCGGGGTTGCCCGAGATCTGGGCCTATGGCCTCCGCAACCCGTGGCGCTTCAGCTTCGACCGCCAGACGGGCGACCTCTACATCGGCGACGTGGGTCAGGGCTCCTGGGAGGAGATCGATCGCCAGCCCGGCGACTCCGCCGGCGGCGAGAACTACGGCTGGGACCTCTTCGAGGCGACGCACTGCTCAGGCGACTGCGCCAGCATCACGCAGGTCGATCCCGTGGCCGAGTACAGCCACGGAGATGGGGGCGGCTGCTCCGTCACCGGGGGTTACGTCTATCGCGGGATCGCACAGCCGCCCATGGTTGGAACCTACCTGTTCTCCGACTATTGCTCGGGCACGATCTGGACGCTCCCCGCGGACGATGGCGTGACGCCCCGTCAGCTGGCCGATACGGACTTGCGCATCTCATCCTTCGGCGAGGGCGAGGACGGCGAGATCTACGTGGTCGACATCTTCGGCGGCGCACTGTATCGCGTGATTGCGACCTAGCCGATTCGGCCTACAGGGCGCCGAGCGAGCGGAGGCTGACCCACCGGCCGTGCCCGATCACGAGGTGGTCGAGCAGCTCGATGTCCAGCAGCCTGCCGGCCTCGGCCATCTCGCGCGTGATGCGCAGGTCCTCGGCGGAGGGCGACGGGTCGCCCGAGGGATGGTTGTGGATCACCACGATGGCGGCCGATTGGCGCCGCACCGCCTCCCGGAACACCTCGCCGACGCGGACCGATGAGCCGGCGAGGTTGCCGCTGTAGACGGTGACCATGCCCGTCACCGTGTTCTTGGTGTTCAGCAGGACGCAGCGCAGCTCCTCCTGCTCGAGGTGCCCCATCGCCGGGATCATTCGCTCGGCGAGGTCGGCGGGCGCGCGGATCCGCCAGCCAGCCGCCGGCCAGGCCGATGCCACCCGACGGCCCAGCTCGACCGCGGCCACCAGGGCTGCCGCACGGCGGGGTCCGATCGGCAGGTCGGAGAGCGCCGCCGTCGACAGGCCGGCGAGCCCGTGGGCTTCGAGCAGCGCACGGGCGGCGCCCGCCTGGGTCGGACCACCGAGCAGCACGGTCAGCAGCTCGTCATCGCGCAGCGCGAAGGCTCCGAATCGAGCCAGCCGGTTCGCCGCGCTCGTCGGCGTCACCTGGTTCGCATCGGCGACGACTGTGAGCTTCGGTCGGTGGGCAGCGGACACGGCGCGACGCTACGGATCGTGCCTCATCGGCCGATTACGCCCGGCTTATCGGTCAGGTGGGGAGGGTGAGGGTCCCCTGGCGCACGAGGAGGACGATCGCAACCGAGATGGTGTTGAACCCCGCGTGCATCGCGATCGTCGCCGCAAGGCTGCGAGTCCGCCGATACAGGAGCGCCAGCGTCACCCCCGCAGCGAAGGTCGGGACGAAGGCGAAGAGGCTGCCGTGGATCGCCGCGAAGAGCGCTGAAGAGCCGAGGACTGCCACCCAGGGACCGCGTTCGCGCTCCCAGGCGTTGTACGCGACGCCGCGGAAGAAGATCTCCTCCGCCACCGGCGCCACCAGCACGAACGCTACCAGGATGACCGTCGGATCACCACGCTCCAGGAAGGCGTCGAGTGGCCCGGCCTCCTCCCTCAGGCCGATCGCCTCGAGGCCGACGGCGGCCAGGGCGCCCAGCAGGGTCGCGCCGATCCAGGCGGGGATCGCGGCTCCGAGCCCGATCAGCAGGCTGCGGCCCAGCCCGGTTCGCCCGACGATCCGCACCCCGACCAGCGCGCGCGGCAGCACGACCAGGCCGCCGGTTACCGCCAGCAGGCCGACCTGGGTCGAGGTGAGGAGCAGCAGCGATCCGCCGACGGAGAGCTCGCCACCGTCGAACATTGCCAGGGCGGTGCTGCCAGCACCCAGGGCCACGACCGTGCCGAGGATGACCGCCATCACGTACAGCACCAGGACGGCCGGGCCGCGGTAGCGCTCAGGCGGCAGCGACCCTCGAACGATGAGCGCGCGCGCCGCGTTCAGCACCAGCCCCAGGACGAGGAGGAGACCACCCAGCGCCAGCATCAGCACGGGGCCGAGCAGGCGGCGCACCGATTCGGGGGTCTCGGTCCCTGAGAGCAGGTCCGGGGCGCTGGCCAGGGCGATGATCGGCAGGACGATGCCTGCCAGGATCATCTGCACCGAGATCACCTGCAGCGCGCGAAGTCGCCTCAGCGGATCGCCCGCGGGCGGTTGCGGCGGCTCGGCGTTCCACAGTGCCTCGGGCCGGGGCTCGTCCACCGGCGGGCTGCTGTTCAGGGGTTAGAGGCGGGACGCAGGCCCGGTTCGGCGCCCAGGTCGGGGCTTCGTTCGGCGGGCCGGGCCGGCGCGGTGCGTTCCATGACGCGCTCCACCGGGCGGACCGCCGGACGCTGGAACTCGTGCCCGCAGTACGCGCACAGCGGCCACTCGGGATCGGCCAGGCGGCTGCACGAGGGGCAGACGCGGTGGAGTCGCGTGCGGCAGTTGGGGCAGACCAGCCAGTCGGCGTGGACGCGGTCGCGACAGACCGGGCAGAGCTCGTTCTTCTCGACCTCGGCCAGCAGGGACTCCTCCGCCAGCGAGCGCTCGTAGACCTCCGCCAGCGACTCGCGCGGTCGGACGATGAGGTAGAGCACCACCGCGAAGAGGAAGAGGAGCGGCGTGAAGAAGATGATCAGCGCCGAGGCGAAGTACGGGAGGATCGGGTTCTCGGAGCGCGCCTGCATGTCGCGGAAGGCCCAGTAGGCGGTGCCCAGCCAGAGCAGGACCACGTAGATGACGATGAGCGTCCCCGCGGTCTGCACCAGCGGGTTGGTGATGAAGTCGTTCCAGATCTTCCCGGGATCCGGCAGGCCGTCAGGCATGGGAAGGAACCTCTCCCGTTTACCGCCGCGCGCGGATCGGCGCTGGCGACGCGGCGGACATGCTACCAGATAGCTCCGCAAGCACCTCCACCAGCACCCTGTGCTCAACGGTGAGCACGCGCTCGGCGAGATCCGCGGGCGATTCCCCGGGCACGACCGGCACATGCACCTGCCGGATCGGCGGCCCAGCATCGAGGACTGGCGTCACGTCGTGGATGGTGACGCCGGTCTCGAGCTCGCCGGCGGCGAGGACGGCGGCATGCACCGCCAGCCCGACCATCCCGCGTCCCCCGTGGAGCGGCAGGAGCGACGGGTGGATGTTGATGGTGCGACCCGGGAAGGCGGCGAAGTACGCCGGGCGCAGCACCTGGTCGTAGCCGGCCAGCAGGGCCACGTCGCATCCGGCATCGCTCAGGGCGCGACCGATCGCCTCGTCGCGCGAGTCGCCGACGGGGAAGGCGTCCTGCGGCAGGAGCCTCCACGGAACGCCGCGGCGGGCGGCCACCTCGAGCGCCCGGATCCCCGGGCGGTTGGCGATCACCAGGCGCGCCTCGACCGCGGGGAGACGGCCGTCGGCGATCGCGTCCAGGACCGCCTCGAGGTTCGAGCCCCGACCCGAGACGAGGATCCCGAGGCGCATATGCCTAGGCGAAGGTGACGCGCGCGCTGCCGGGCGCCGTGCTCGTCACCGTTCCGACGCGCCGGATCTCGGGCAGCGCCTGGCGCGCGACGTCCTCGTGCTCCGGGTGGACGACACAGGTGAGGCCGATCCCCAGGTTGAAGGCACGCACCATCTCGTCGTCGGCGATGTCGCCGTGCTCCTGGATCAGGCTGAAGATGAGCGGGACTGGCCACGAGCCGAGCTCGACCGCGACCCCCAGCCCGGCCGGCAGGGTCCGCGGGATGTTGTCGACCCAGCCGCCGCCGGTGATGTGTGCGAAGGCGAGCGCATCGCTCCCCGCCGCCCGCAGCGCCCGACGCAGGATCCTGATCTCATCGAGGTAGGACCGATGCGGCTCGAGCAGCGCCTCGCCGATCGTCCCCTCCAGCCCCGGCGCGGACCGCGACCAGTCGTCCTGCGCGAACACCCTCCGCGCCAGCGAGTAGCCGTTGGTGTGCAACCCGCTCGATGGGAGGCCCAGCAGCGCGTCTCCCTCTCGGACGCCACCGCCATCGATGACGTCGGCCGCAGCCACGACACCGACGATGAAGCCGGCGAGGTCGAAGTCCTCGGCGCGATACAGGTCCGGCAGCTCGGCCGTCTCGCCGCCGACGAGTGCCACCCCCGCCGCCGCACAGGCATTGGCGACGCCGCTCACGATCTCGGCGACCACCTCGGCGTGCAGGCGCCCGACGGCGAGGTAGTCGAGGAAGAAGAGCGGATCGGCGCCCTGCACGGCGATGTCGTTGATGCAGTGATGGACCAGGTCGACGCCGATGGTGTCATAGCGCTCCAGCGCGATCGCCAGCTTCAGCTTCGTGCCGACCCCATCGGTCGAGGCCACCAGCACCGGGTCCGGGTGGGTGCTCGGGTCGAAGCGGAAGAGGCTGCCGAAGCCGCCGATGCCGCCCATCACCGCTGGCGTGGCGGTGGTGGCCGCGGCACGCGCGATCAGGTCCACCGCGCGCCGTGCCTCGTCGATGTCGACCCCGGCGGCGCGGTAGCTCTCGCCCATCGAAGGTCAGCCCCGCTCGAGGGCGAACTTGTCGACGTCGAGTGGCACGTCGACCGGGTAGCTGCCGTCGAAGCAGGCGGTGCAGTGCCGGCGGTTGTCACCGCCGACCGCCTCCAGCAGGCCCTCCTGCGAGAGGTAGCCGAGACTGTCGGCGCCGATCTGCCGCCGGATGCCGTCGAGCGACAGGTTGGCCGCGATCAGCTCCGCGCGGCGGCCGGTGTCGACGCCCATGTAGCACGGGTAGCGCATCTGCGGCGAGTGGATGCGGACGTGCACCTCGCGAGCCCCGGCGCGGCGCAGCATGGCGACGATCGGGCCGGTGGTCGTGCCGCGCACGATCGAATCGTCGACCACCACGACCCGCTTGCCGGCGAGGACCTCGGGCAGCGGGTTGAACTTCAGCCGCACCGATGCCTCGCGGGAGGTCTGGCCTGGCTGGATGAAGGTGCGGCCGACGTATCGGTTCTTGATGAGCCCCTCGCGGAATGGCAGCCCAGACTGCTCTGCGTAGCCGATGGCGGCGGGGATGGCCGAGTCGGGTACCGGGATGACGAGGTCGGCATCGGCCGGCTGCTCGAGCGCAAGGCGTCGGCCCATTCGCAGCCGGGCCTCGTACAGGAGGCGGCCGCCGATGACGCTGTCCGGACGCGCCAGGTAGACGAACTCGAAGACGCATAGCCGTTCGCGGGCGTCGCTGGCCTCGGCGCTGACCCCCGGCCGCGAGGCGTGCACCCCCTCGTCGTCGATGGTCAGGATCTCGCCGGCCTCGACGTCGCGCACGAAGGTGGCGCCCATCGCGTCCAGCGCGACGCTCTCCGAGGCCACCGCCCAGCCCGCCGGGCGTCCGGCGTCGTCGTGGAGGCGTCCGAGGGCGAGTGGCCGGAAGCCGACCGGGTCCCGTGCCGCCACCAGCGCGTGGCCGGTGAGCATGGTGAAGGTGAAGGCGCCCGAGGCGCGATGGAAGGCGTGCTCGACGCGCTGCGCCCAGCTGCGCCCGGGGGCATGGGCAATCAGCTTGGCCAGCACCTCGGTGTCGCTGGCGGTGACGAACTCGATCCCCTGCTCGGTCAGCTCGTCCCGCAGCCAGGTCGCGTTGGTGAGGTTGCCGTTATGGCCGAGCATCAGCTCCCCGAGCTCGCTGGCCGCGTACACCGGCTGGACGTTCGGGAGGCTGTTCGATCCTGTCGTGCTGTAGCGGGTGTGCCCGATGGCGAGGCGTGCCGCGTGCCCGGCCGGCGCCCCGTCCTGGTCGGCCTCCAGCCGGGCGAGCGTCTCCTCGTCGAATACCTGGCCGACCAGGCCGAGCCGCTTGTGGAGGGCGAGCTGCGATCCATCGGAGACCGCGATCCCGGCCGATTCCTGCCCCCGATGCTGGAGCGCATGCAATCCGAGCGCCGTCAGGTGCGCGACGGGCAGGCCAGGCGCGTGGACGCCGACCACGCCGCACTCCTCGCGCGGCCCGTGTGGCTCATAGGTGGGGAGCTCGCCCGGGTGCAGTCCCCCCTCGATTTCAGGAGCCGGCAGGGCGGTCCGTCGCACCGTGGTCAGCGTGCGAGGAGGAGTCGAGGCACGGGCTGATGATACCGGAGCCGCCCGCCATCCGACGCCGACCCGGACCAACGTACCGGGGAGTACTGCCCCAGACCCCACACGGGCCCAAATCCCGTCGCGGACGGGGAGGGCATCGCGGGAGAGGTGACGATCAGACCATGGCAGCGGCATCCAGCGAGCCCCATGCTCCGACGATCAAGGTTGGCAACCCCTCGCGAATGGACGGCAGATGCTCCGACTCATCAGGGCCCTCGGATTCCTCGCTCCAGTCCCGGTCGTTCTCCTCGCCATGGTTGGACTCTCCGTCGCCGTCGTCGCCGACTCGCATGAGCGCTTCACCTTCAGCGCGCTGACGGTGCTGGCCGGCGCGGCGGGCGCCACGATCGTCGCACTCATCTGCTGGATCGGCTTCGGCCTGAAGCTGGGGCGCGTGGCCGCCGCGCTGGAGGCAACCCTCACCGCCGAGAAGCCGGTGCGATTGCGCGTGGTCGGCACGCGGGCGGAGCGTCGCCTGGCGCGTGCGTTCAACGCCGCCAGCGGCGCCTTCCTCCAGGTCGAGGCGCGGGCCGCGCACGATCGGCTCACCGGGGTCGCCAACCGGGAGACGCTGCTCACCACGCTGGGCAGCGAGATCGAGCGGGCAACGCGCCACAACAAGTGGCTCTCGGTCGCATTCATCGACATCGACCGCTTCAAGCCGATCAACGACACCTACGGCCACCACACCGGCGATCGGGTGCTGCGCGACATCGCGACCCTGATCGGCGACAACATCCGCGCCAGCGACCTCTTCGGCCGTTACGGCGGCGAGGAGTTCATGCTCATCCTGCCGGAGACGACGCCGGAGGAGGCGACCGTCCTGGCCGAGAAGCTGCGTCAGCTGGTGATGGACCACTCCCTCACCATCGCGCCGCGCCAGGTGCTGCAGATCACCATCAGCATCGGCGTCGCCGGGGACCTCGGGTCGCAGCTCCAGGCCGACCGGCTGGTGGACCAGGCCGATGCCGCCATGTACGCGGCCAAGTCACTGGGGAGGAACCGCACCTACCGCTATCGGGCGGTCGACGACGACGCCCCCGTCCGCCGCGCTCCGATCTCGGCGGAGCGGCGCGCGGCTGCCACCGCCATCGGCCAGTGGGCCAGCGACACGGCTGCCGACGCCCTCGCATCGGTCCTGGCTCCCCAGCCGCACCATCGCGGGCAGCCGTCCGACATGATCGCCACCCTCGCCACCGGGATGGCGCTCCAGATGGGTCTGGCGCAGGACGAGATCGAGCGGATCCGGATCGCGAGCCTCCTCCACGACCTCGGCAAGCTGGCGGTGCCGCTCGAGATCCTCGACAAGCGGAGCGCACTCTCCGACCAGGAGTGGCAGGCGATCGGCGAGCACCCGCGCATCGGCCAGGTGATCCTCGAGCAGGCCACGTCACTGCGCGAGGCGGTCCCGGTCGTCCTCCATCACCACGAGCGCTTCAACGGGGGCGGCTACCCGCACGGGCTGCGCGGCAAGGAGATCCCGCTCGGCGCCCGCATCGTGGCGGTCGCGGATGCCTACCACGCCATGATCCACGACCGCCCGTATCGCAATGCGCGGGACCATGCCCACGCGCTGGCCGAGCTGCGCGCCAATGGCGGCACCCAGTTCGACCCCGAGATCGTCGACGTCTTCTGCGAGATGTTCGCCGACGGCGTCCCGGCGGATGGCCTGGAGGAGGTCTACCACCTCACCGAGCGTGCGCGCGACGGGCTCCACGACCTTCGGTCCGCAGGACCGGCCAAGGATCGACGCGCGCCCGGGAGCAAGCTTCGGAGGCGTCCGGTCGCCGCGATCGAGGCCATCCAGGCGTCGGAGCGGGCACCCGACCAGGCACTCGACAAGCCGGCCGACAAGGCCGCCGGCTAGCCGGGGCGAGCCTAGAAGGGCGTGGCCCAGGCGCCATCGAGTTCCAGGAGCGGCACGCTCAGCCGCAGCTCCCCGACCGCGAGGTCGAGGACGTCAGCCCCAGCCACGCCGAGCCGGACGGCCGGCACGCCGCGAGCATCGGCGGCGCGCCGCATCTCGGCCACAGCTTCCGGGGTGACGGCAATCAAGGCACGGCCGCCGCGCTCGCCGTAGAGGCTGGCGGTGGGGAGCCTCCGGGCTTCGCCGGGCAGCACGATCACGGCACCGACACCCGACGCGAGCGCCAGCCGTGCCAGCGCTACGCCCAGCCCACCAACCGAGAGATCGTGCGCACCGCTCACCAGGCCGGCGGCCCCCAGCTGGCGCAGCAGCGCCACCAGCGCGACCGCCGCGCGGAGATCGAGCGATGGCTCTCCGCCGAAGCGACCACGCCGCCAGGCGAGCTCCGAGGCGGCCAGCGCCCCCGCGTCCCACGCCGAGGCACCCAGCAGCCAGATCTCGTCGCCGGCGGTCCAGCGCATCGGGATGGCGCGCGCGCGATCGTCGAGGAGGCCGACGGTGCCGACCACCGGCGTCGGGAGGATCGGACCATCCGGCGTCTCGTTGTAGAGGCTGACGTTGCCCGAGACGATCGGGAGGCCGAGCGCGACGCATGCCTCGGCCATCCCGGCCACGCCCTCGGCCAGCTGCCAGTAACCGGCGGGGCGCTCCGGCGAGGCGAAGTTGAGGCAGTTGGTGATGCCGATCGGCGTCGCCCCGGCGCAGGCCACGTTCAGCGCCCCCTCCACCACCGCCGCCCTGCCGGCCAGCCGTGGATCGAGCGCCCCAAGCCGCCCCGGCCCGTCGAGCGACAGGGCCAGGGCTCGGCTCGTCCCCTTGATGCGGAGCAGGGCAGCATCCCCGGCGCCTGGTCCGACCAACGTGTTGGTCCCGTTCATGTGGTCGTAGCGCCGCCAGATCGGCTTCCTGCTGCGCGCATTGGGGCTCGACAGCAGCTCGAGCAGGGTGGTCGCCGCCGGCGGCTCCGCAGCCAGGTCGTCGAGCCCTTCGGCGCGGCGGGCGGCCAGGTCGCTCGGCGGCGCGGCCGGTGGGGTGTAGCGCGGCGCGTCGTCGGCCAGGGCGCGGCCGGGCACCTCGCAGACGAGGCGGCCACCGGCCGTGGCGCGCACCACCGGCTCCTCGGTGACCCGGCCGATGACCACCGCGTGCAGTTCGTACCGCGCGAAGACGGCCTGCACCGCGGCCTCCTCGCCGGCGCGCACGACGAGCAGCATCCGCTCCTGCGACTCGCTCAGCAGCACCTCGTACGGCGTCATCCCCGGCTCGCGGCGCGGCACCAGGTCGAGGTCCACCTCAGCGCCGCAGCCACCGCGCGCGGAGAGCTCAGCGAGGGCGCAGGTGAGGCCGGCCGCGCCGAGGTCCTGCATCGCCACCACCGCCTCGGAGGCCGACAGCTGGAGGCATGCCTCCATCAGCAGCTTCTCGAGGAAGGGGTTGCCGACCTGCACCGCGGGCCGGCGCTCCTCGCGATCCTCCCCCAGGGTGGCCGACGCGAAGCTCGCGCCCTGGATCCCGTCCCTGCCGGTCGAGGCTCCGACCAGCAGCAGGGCGTTGCCAGGGCCCGCCGCCCTGGCCAGCGTGATCTCGTCGTGGCGGGCGATGCCGACGCACATGGCGTTGACCAGCGGGTTGCCGTTGTACGAGACGTCGAAGCCGATCTCCCCGCCGACATCCGGGATGCCGATGCAGTTGCCGTAGCCCGCGATGCCGGCCACCACACCGCCGAGCAGGTAGCGGTTCCGGGTGGCGGCCTCTCCATCGGTCTGGCCGCTGGCATCCTCGGACGGATCGAGGGGACCGAAGCGGAGCGAGTTGAGGAGCGCGATCGGGCGCGCACCCATGGTGAAGATGTCGCGAATGATGCCGCCCACCCCGGTGGCCGCACCTTGGTAGGGCTCGACCGCGCTGGGGTGGTTATGCGATTCGACCTTGAAGACCACCGCCAGCCCGTCGCCGATGTCGAGGACGCCGGCGTTCTCACCCGGGCCGACGAGTACCCGGTCGCCACGCGAGGGCAGGCCGCTCAGGAGCGGCCGGGAGTGCTTGTAGGCGCAATGCTCGCTCCACATCGCGCCGAACATGCCGAGCTCGACGGGGTTCGGCTCGCGGCGGAGCGCCGCGACGACGAGGTCGTATTCGGCCTCGGAAAGCCCGTGGCGCTCCACGGGCGCGGCGATGCTCACCGGCTGTGGCTCGCCCTCGACCGTCAGGCCCGCCACAGGCGGGTCAGGGTGCCGATGATCACGATCAGCCCGGCCAGCATGAGGATGATCCCGCCCGGGGACAGCGCTCGGAGGACCTGAACCAGGTCGCCACCGGGCCCACCGAGGAGCTCGATCCACAGGAAGAGGGCGGCCAGCCCGAGCCCCCAGGCCAGCGCGATCAGCAGGCCGATCCGCTGGAGCATCCCCGGCGCGGCCCGCACGAGGCCGATGACCGCCAGTGCCACCAGGCCGAGGACGAGCAGCGGGACCGGTGCGGCGAGGCCGAAGTAGCTGGCCTCGAGGAGCGATCCCGCCGGGTAGCCGAGCCAGAAGGCGAGCCCGTAGCCGCCGGGGGCGCCGTAGGCGCGGTCCCACAGCGACGCACCGCCGAAGGCGAATGGCAGGAGCCAGCCCGTCACCATGCCCGCCGCCCCGATGAGCAGCACGACGGGACCGAGGATCGCCCGTCGAGGAGCCTCCACTGCGGGGACGCTCGACCGCGGGGCGGCGACGCCCGCGTCCGCGGGGCGCAGGTTGGCACCGCAGTTCTGGCAGAAGGCGACCCCGGCCCGGTTGTGCGTCCCGCATCGAGGACAGGCCTGCGTCCCCTCCGGCGGGCTCGGCCGCTCGACCGCCGCGGGCGCGCCCGGTGCCATCAGGCGCTGGCCGCAGCTTCGGCAGAAGGCGATGCCGGGGCGGTTGTCGGTGCCGCAGCGGGGGCAGCGGGTGCCCTCACTGAGGGGCGTCGCCGGCACCGGGTGGGCAGCAATCACATCGGGATTCGGAGGCGCCGGCTCGGGCGGGACGACCCATGCCTCGGCCTCGCTGGGGGCCTGCGACGGCTGCGCCTCCTCGACCGGCTCGCCTTTCTGGTCGGTCGCCGCGTCGCCGTGGTCCCGCTCGTCATCGTGCATCAGGCGATGGACCTCCGTCGCGAATCATAGCCGTCGCTCAGCGGCCGCTGGCTGGGCGACGAGCCACCCGTCCAGGGCGCGCAGGATGCGCAGCCCGTCGGTCCCGCCGACCTCCGCTTCGGCCGCCCGCTCGGGGTGCGGCATCAGCCCGAGCACGTTGCCACGCTCGTTGACGATCCCGGCGATCGAGCGCAGCGATCCGTTCGGGTTGGCGTCGGGCGTCACGCGGCCGTCCTCTTCGGCGTAGCGCAGGACGACCCGGCCGGTCGCTTCGAGCTGGTCGAGGGTCGCCTCGTCGGCGTAGTAGCGCCCCTCGCCGTGGGAGATCGGGAGGCGGATCACCTCCCCGGCGGTCAGTCCGCCGAGCCACGCTCCGACGGCGTGCTCCACCCGCAGCGGCTGCCAGTCACAGCGGAACTCCAGGTGGTCGTTGCGGAGCAGGACACCCGGCAGGATGCCCGCCTCGGTGAGGATCTGAAAGCCGTTGCACGACCCCAGCACCGCGCCGCCGGCGGCCGCGAACGCCTCCACCGCCCGCATCACCGGGGAGAAGCGCGCGATCGCACCGGTTCGCAGATGATCGCCGTGCGCGAAGCCACCGGGCAGGACCACGGCATCGGCGTCGCCGAGGTCGGCGTCGGCGTGCCACACCAGGCGCGCATCCCAGCCGATCAGGCCGGCGACATCGGCGAAATCTCGGTCGCTCCAGGTCCCCGGAAAGACGATCACGGCGACGCGCGGGGCGCGAGTCACGATTGGATGCCCACCGCGACCGTCTCGTCGGCGCTCAGCTCCCAGTCAGCCGTCTCCATCACCGGGTTGGCCAGCAGCCGGCTGCACATCTGGGCCACCGCCGCCTCGGCCGCCTGCCGATCCGTGGCCTCGAAGGTGAGCCGCAGCAGCTTGCCGGCTCGCACGTCGGCGACACCCTCGAAGCCGAGCGCGCGGAGGCCGCCGGCGATCGTCTGGCCCTCGGGGTCGGCGATCCCCGGCTGCAGGCGGACGTGGACCTCCGCCAGCCAGCGCATCAGGCAGATCCCCCGCCCGGGCGCCAGGACTCACCGGTCAGCCGCTCGTAGGCGGTGGCGTACCGCTCGCGCGTTCCGGCGATCACCTCCTCGGGCAGGAGAGGGGCCGGCGGCTCGCGATTCCAGCCGGAGCCGGCGACGAAGTCGCGCACGTATTGCTTGTCGAAGGACGGCGGGCTGGCCCCCGCCTCGTAGAGCGCGGCGTCCCAGAACCGCGACGAATCGGGCGTCAGCAGCTCGTCGATGAGTGCCACCTGGCCATCGATCCAGCCGAACTCGAACTTCGTGTCGGCCAGGATCAGCCCGACCTCGGCCGCCCGCTCCGCCCCGGCTCGATACAGGGCCAGCGACCGCTCCTCGAGCTCGCGCGCCAGCTCCCCTCCCACCATCTCGACCAGGCGTTCGCGGGTGATGTTCTCGTCATGCCCGACCTCGGCCTTGGTCGAGGGCGTGAAGATCGGCTCCGGCAGGCGATCGGCCTCTCGCAGGCCGTTGGGGAGGCGATGCCCTCCGACCTCGCCACTGCCGCGATACTCGGCCCAGCCGGATCCGGCCAGGTAGCCACGCACCACGCACTCGGCATCGATCCGCTTCGCGCGCCGCGCGAGGGTGACTCTACCGGCCAGCTCCGCACCGCGGGCCGCGGGCGGGAGCTGGTCCGCATCGGTCGACAGGAAGTGGGTCGCGCCGAGCGACCGCAGCTCCCTGAACCAGAACGCCGAGAGCGCGGTGAGCAGCCTCCCCTTGTCGGGGATCGGCTGCTCGAAGACCACGTCGAAGGCGGAGAGGCGATCGGTCGCCACCAGCAGGAGGCGGTCATCGCCGACCGCGTACGTCTCGCGCACCTTGCCCCGGTGGAGGAGGGCCAGCCCGGGGATGGTCGATTCGGTGAGGGTCATGCCATGTCGTCCGTGGGGCCCTCGGTGGGATCCAGCATCGGCCCCTCGCTTCGCGGCTCGAGCCGAAGGCGCCGCCGGACGAAGTCCTCGACGTTGTCGAGCAGCGAGAGGACCACCAGGATCAGCAGGGTGCCGATCAGGGCCAGCGCCAGCAGCCCGGCTCCGGCTGCCATGCCGATTGCCGCCACCGCCCACAGCGAAGCGGCAGTGGTCAGCCCACGGATGTTGCCGCGGTGCTGGAGGATGGTGCCGGCGCCGATGAAGCCGATCCCCGACACGATCTGCGCCGCGATGCGGGTCGGGTCGACGATCGATCCGGCGAAGCCGTAGGCCGAGATGATCGTGAACAGGGCGGAGCCCAGCGCAACCAGCGAATGGGTGCGGAAGCCCGCCGGCTGGCGATGCATCTCGCGCTCGAAGCCGATCGCCGCCCCGAGCACGAGCCCCAGGGCCAGGCGCCCTGCCAGCTCGAGTTCCAGGTTGAAGCCGAGTTCCGGGGTCAGACGCGTGCCTCCTGCGCCCGTGTCGACGTTGCCTCACGATTCGCCCCGAGCTCCAGCGACCACCACGCGGAGACCCAGAGGTGGAGCGCCCCGAAGGCCAACGTGACGGTCAGCCAGACCGCCACGAAGCCTACCAGCAGGAGGAGCGCCGACGGGCTGATCAGCCGCCCGCCGGCCAGGTCTGCGGCGATGGGCGCCCATAGCACCCGCAGCAGCGCCACCGCCAGGGCCACGGCGAGCAGGTCGGCGATCAAAGCCGTGAGCGCGAGTCCGAGCCGCCGGACCGGGTGTCGGATCAGGTCGCGCAGCGCGGCCTTCAGGGCATCGCCAACAGGCAGGGCAGCCGGCCCCACCGCCTTGCGGATTGCCACAGCCCCGAAGGCCTGCCCGATCCAGACGAGGAGGGCCAGCCCAGCCAGCAGCGGCACCAGCCGCAGCGCGATGCGGAGGGCGAGCGGGACGCCGAGGTCGGGCGCCCCGAACTCGGCGGGCGCGACCGCGGCTGCGCCGCTGATCAGCGCCGCGGCGACCGCGACGGCGGGCAGCACCGCCACCAGCATCACGCTGAAGGTGGCCTCCAGCTCGCGGGCCATCGGGCGTCCCGGCGTGCCGAGCCCGGCGGCACGGAGGAGCGACGCCTCCGCGAAGGCGGCGAGGAGGCAGGCGACCAGGATCCCGAGGGCCGCCAGCGTCGCGATCAGGAGCAGGTTGAGCGGAAAGAGCGCCGAGGTGAAGACGCTCGCCCCCAGGAAGGCGAGATCGCTCGTCCGCGGGGCAGCCGCGACGGTGAGCACCAGCGGCAGCCAGGCGACGTAGCTGAGGGCCCCCAGCGCCCCGGGCAGCCACAGGTCTCCGCGATCCGCGGCCACCCGCGCCGCCGTCCCGGCATTGCGCAACCAGCCGCTGGAGCCGCTCACGTGCCGGCCTCTCCTCCCCTGCCCAGCCCCAGGGCCCGATAGGTTGTCTCGATCCCGTCCAGGTGCGGCTGGATGGTCATCGCCCCCTCGACCTCGTCGGCCGAGAGCCAGCGAGCCACCGCCTCGTCTCCGCGCAGCTCGTCGCGGAAGCTGCTCTCGCCCGACCAGGCGCGCTTGGCGGCTCCCTGCACCAGGCGATACGCCTCCTGTCGGTCGGCCCCCTTGGCGATCATCGCCAGCAGGAGCGCCTCGGAGTGGACCATCCCGCCGAGAAGGTCGAGATTGCGGGCCATCCGCTCGGCATCGACCTCGAGGCCGCCGAGCAGCCCCGTCATCGAGCGGGTGGCGTAGCCGGCGATGCCCAGCGCTCGCTCAAAGACGAACCGCTCCGCGCTCGAGTGGCTGATGTCGCGCTCGTGCCACAGCGCCATGTTCTCGAGGCCGACCAGCGCATCGGCCCGGAGCAGGCGGGCGAAGCCGCTGATGCGCTCGGCGAGCACCGGGTTGCGCTTGTGGGGCATGGCGCTGCTTCCCTGCTGGCCGGCGCCGAATGGCTCGAATGCCTCGCCGACCTCGGTGCGCTGCAGGTGGCGGATCTCGACCGCCATCCGCTCCAGCGTCCCGCCGAGGATCGCCAGCGCCGTCAGCAGCTCGGCGTGCCGGTCGCGGCTGACCACCTGGGTCGCGGCCGGGTCGGCGGCCAGCCCGAGGGAGCGGCACACGAACGCCTCTACCTCGGCGCTCGCGTGAGCGTGCGTGCCGACCGCGCCTGAGACCTTGCCGACTGCGATCCCCTCGCGGGCGCGGGCCAGCCGCGCCTGGTCGCGCTGCACCTCCGCCAGCCAACCGGCCGCCTTGAACCCGAAGGTGATCGGCTCGGCATGGATCCCATGGCTCCTGCCGACCATCGGCGTGAAGCGATGCTCGAGCGCCATCTCGCGCGCCACCTCCGCCAGGCGAGCCAGCTCCGCCTCCACGAATTGGGTGGCGTCGCGCAGGACGACCGCGGTCGCGGTGTCGAGCACGTCCGAGCTGGTCAGCCCGTAGTGCAGCCAACGTCCCTCCGGGCCGAGGCGCTCGGTGACCGAGCGCAGGAAGGCGATGACGTCGTGCTGTGACTCCTGCTCGATCTCACGGGCCCGAGCGCCGTCGACGCTGGTGGTGGCGGCGCGGATCCGCTCCCAGTCGTCGTTCGGCACGAGCCCCGCCGCGTGCCGTGCCTCGACCGCCAGCAGCTCGATGCGCAGCCACAGATCGAGCTTGTGCTGCTCCGAGAAGAGCTCGCGCAGTTCCGGCAGCGCGTAGCGGTCGATCATCGGGGGTCGATGTCCAGCTCTGCCGCGTCGGCCAGCCTCACGCGCGTGGCATCCACCTGGGCGGCGAGCGCGGGATCGGCCAGGGCGAGGATGCGGGCCGCCAGGTGTGCCGCGTTCTTTGCCCCCGGCGACCCGATGGCGACCGCTGCTACCGGGACCCCCGGCGGCATCTGCACCACGCTGTAGAGCGCATCCGCCCCCCCGAGGGCGCCCGCGTCGAGCGGCACCCCGATCACCGGTCGCGCCGTCAGCGAGGCGAGGACGCCGGGCAGGTGCGCGGCCATCCCGGCGGCGCCCACGAAGACGCGCACGCCCCTCGCCTCCGCCTCGCGAACATAGCCGGCCAGCGCAGCCGGCTGACGGTGGGCGCTGATCACGCTCGCCTCCCAGCCGATGCCGAACTCGTCCAGGACGTCGAAGCAGCCCCTGAGGGCGGGCAGGTCGGAACGGGAGCCGCAGATCACGGCGACGAGGGGGCTGGAGGTCATCGGTCCTAGGATATCCCGCGGCCGGATCGGCCAGCCGGCCGCGGATCACTGCGGGCGGACCCTACGGCCCGCGCAGCGGATCATTGCGGCCCGCTGAAGTCATCCGAGCATTGACGTAGGATTGACCTCCGCCAGATACGTTTCGACCGACCGAAACGCGATGTGACCATGCACAAAGGAGGTCTGGCCATGCTGGTCCGTGTGAGCCATCGGGATCCTCGGTGTACCCTCGTGCTCCTCTTCCTGAGCGTCCTGCTACTCGCGACCGCCGCGATGCCGTTCCGCGTCCAGGCGGCTCCCCCAAGCGCGCCATCGGTCCGCTTCGCGACCTTCAATGCGTCGCTGAACCGGGCCTCCGCGGGCCTCGCGCAGAGCGACCTGGCGAGCCCCTTCGATCCCACCGAGGCTGATGCAGCTCTCCGGCTCCGCCGTTCTCAGGCAGCCAACGTGGCCGAGGTCATCCAGCGCGTCAGGCCCGATGTCCTTCTCATCAACGAATTCGACTACGCACCCGCCACCGGGCAGCTGCCGGCCTCCATCGATAGCTTCCGCGAGAACTACCTGGAGGTCCCACAGAACGGCGCCAAGCCGATCAACTACCCCTTCGCCTTCACCGCCGAGTCCAACACCGGCATTGCCTCCGGCTTCGACCTCGACAACAGTGGCTCGATCGGCGGCCCGAACGATGCCTATGGCTTCGGGTTCTTCCCAGGCCAGTTCGGCATGGCGGTCTTCAGCCGATATCCGATCAAGGAGGCGGCAATCCGAACCTTCCAGCACTTCCTCTGGGCGGACATGCCAGGCGCCCTGCTGCCGCACTACCCCGATCCCTATCCGCCGAACCCGGAGCTGGCCGGCGAACCGTGGTACAGCCCCGATGAGCTGAATGTCTTCCGGCTCTCTTCCAAGTCGCACTGGGACATCCCCATCCTGGTCCGTGGCAGGACTGTCCACTTCCTGGTCAGCCACCCGACGCCTCCGGTCTTCGACGGCGTCGAGGATCGGAACGGCACCCGCAACTTCGACGAGATCCGCTTCTGGGCGGACTACATCACTCCGGATGGAGCGGACTACATCTATGACGATGAGGGCGTCCATGGTGGGCTGGCCCCCGGCGCCGCGTTTGTGATCGCCGGCGACGAGAACTCCGATCCGCTGGACGGCGACAGCATCGACGGCGCCATCCAGCAGCTGACCGAGCACCCGCTGATCAATGACACGAACACGCCGGACAGCCCGGGCGGCCCGCAGCAGTCAGCCCTCCAGACCGCCGGCGGAATCAACGCCGCACACCTCAGCGACCCCGCGTTCGACACCGCCGATTTCGCGGAGCCGCCGGGGAACCTGCACGCCGACTATGTGCTGCCGCGCGAGAACCTGCAGATCCTGGACTCGGCCGTGTTCTGGCCGCTGAACAGCGATCCGCTCTTCCGGCTGGTCGGCGTGTTCGATTTCGCGCTGATCGCGATCGGCGGGTTCCCGACGTCCGATCACCGCCTGGTCTGGATCGATCTGCGGTTGCCGATGAGCACTCCTTAGCCGGCCGTCTCCCTGGCGGCGATATCGGATCGGTGCAGCCCGCCCTCGAGGGTGCAGTGGTCGACGCCGCGATATGCCTCGGCCCGGGCCGAGGCGAGGTCGTCGCCAATCCCCACGATGGTGGCCACCCGCCCGCCAGCTGCCTGGTAGGTGCCGTCGGGGGCGCGCCGGGTACCGGCATGGAAGCGGAGGAGCGGCCCGCCATCGTCGGTTGAGGATGGTTCGGCCCCTGTGAACTCACCGCCGCTGATCGGGTTGGCGGGATAGCCCTCTGCCGCGATCACCACCCCGACCGCCGCCCTGTTGCCGAGGGATACCGCGCCGTCCATCGCACTGCGGTCGCCGGTCGCAACGCCCAGCAGCGCCTGGGACAGCTCGCCGTCGAGCAGCGGGAGGAGGACCTGCGCCTCGGGATCGCCGAAGCGGGCATTGAACTCGAGCACCATCGGCCCGGCCTCGGTCAGCATCAGCCCGGCGTAGAGGACCCCCCGGTAGGGTGCTCCGTCACGAGCCATGCGCCACGCGATCGGCTCGAAGATGGCCGCGACCGCATCCTCGACCTCGGCGGCGCCGAACCAGGGTACCGGGGAGTAGGCCCCCATCCCGCCGGTGTTCGGTCCCTCGTCGTCGTCCAGCAGCCGCTTGTAGTCGCAGGCCGCCCCCAGCGGGATCACCGACTCGTCGCTGACGAGCGCAAAGACCGATACCTCGCGGCCGGTCAGCCGCTCCTCGAGCAGGATGCGCGCGCCTGGCGGCGCGTCCCGGAGCAGCTCGCGGATGGCGTCCTCCGCCGCTGCGTGGCTATCGGGCACGACCACGCCCTTGCCCGCCGCCAGCCAATCGGCCTTCACCACCGGAGGCTCGGCGCTTTGGCCGAGATGCGCCACGGCCGCCTCCGGGTCGTCGAAGACGGCGCTCCCCCCGGTTGGCACGCCTGCTCTCCGCAGCTGCTCCTTGGCGAACGCCTTGCTCGACTCGAGCCGGGCGGCGGCACGGCCTGGCCCGAAGGTCGGGACCGATGCGCCTCGCAGGGCGTCGGCCACGCCCGCCGCGAGCGGGGCCTCGGGGCCGATCACCACCAGGTCGTATCGCTCCCGCGTTGCGTGGCCGGCGACTTCCGCGGGGTCAAGGATGTCGAGGTCTGGCACGGTCTCCGCAACGGCCGGCGTCCCGCCATTTCCGGGCGCGATGCGCAGCCGGCCCACTCCATCGTCGCGTCCAAGGCGCCAGGCCAGAGCGTGCTCGCGCGCCCCGGAGCCGAGGATCAGGACGTCCACGCCGCTACGGAGACGGGCTGGGCAAAGGCTCCACGGAGGCACCGGTCAGCTCGGCCAGCCGCTCGAGGATCGGCGCGAGCTCATCCAGTCGCTCCTGGTAGGTGCCCAGGTCGCCAACCGCGAGAGCGGCCTGCGCCTCGGAGTACAGCCGCTGCGCTTCCGCCACCAGCCCGGCGACGTCCCCGGGCAGGCCCCCGCCGCCATCGGGCGGAGGTGGCAGGGCCTCCCCCAGGACCTGCTCGATCGCTCCCTGGAGGTCCTCGGCGAAGGCCACCCGGTCGTTGCTGACCATGATCACGCGCACGAACTCCGGGAAGGGCGCTCCCTCGGCCTGCAGGAAGATCGGCTCCACGTAGATGAGCCCGTCCTCGCCGATCGGCAGGACCAGCAGGTTGCCCCGGATGACCGACGAGCCCGACCGATCCCAGAGGCTGAACTGCGTGCTGATCGCGTCGTCCTGGTCGATGCGCGCCTCCACCAGTGCCGGGCCGTCCGTCGAGGTGTCGTTGGGGAAGTGGAAGGCGATGCGCTCGCCGTATACGCCTGGATCCATGCGCGCGGCCGTCCAGGCGATCATGTTCGGTCGCTGCTCGGGGACCAGTGGCTGAATCAGGACGAACTCGGCCTGGTCCTCGCCGGGGATGCGCATGATCACGTAGTAGGGCTCCATCGGCTGCCCGTTGCCGGCCACCACGTCCTCGGGGATGGCCCAGCGGTCGTCCTGGTTGTAGAAGACGGTCGCCCCGTTGTCGGTCGCCGGCAGGTGGTACAGCCGGTAGGACTGGTTCTGGGCGATGAAGAGGTCCTCGGGGTAGCGGAGGTGGGCCTGGAGCTCCTGCGGCATCGCCGCGAGTGGCTCGAAGAGGCCGGGGAAGACCTTCGCCCAGGCGGCGAGGATCGGCTCGTCCGGCTCCATCGTGAAGAAACGGACCGTCCCATCGTACGCATCCATGACGACCTTGACGCTGTTGCGGACGTAGTTCGCGCCCGGGAAGGGGCTGCCGGCGCCGAGCGGCTGCGCGTTCGGGTATCGATTCGTCACGGTGTAGGCGTCCCGCACCCACAGCAGGCGATCGGCGGCCGAGACGATGTACGGATCATGGTCGTAGACGAGGAAGGGCGCCAGCTCCGGCACGCGCTCGGTGATGGCCCGCCGGAAGAGGATCTGCGACTCGGAGGTGAGCTGGTTGCTGATCAGCATGTTCAGGTCGCCGAAGCGCATCGCGAAGAGGGCGCGGCTGATCAGGTTGTCGACCGCCACGCCCGTCGTCCCGCTCCAGACCGTGGTGGCTCCCGCCTCGTTCGACTCCCCGAGCGGGTAGTCGAACTCCTCCGTGTCGGTGCCGGTGATGACGTAGGTGTCCGTCTCCTCGCCGAAGTAGATGCGCGGCTGCTCGACCGGCAGGCTCGCCTCCCGGTTGATGCCGCTGACCAGGTAGTCCGGCTGTCCCTGGTCGGTCACCGCATCGACTGCCACTGCGGTGATCCCATAGCCGTGCGTGTAGACCAGGCGCTCGTTGGTCCATGTCCTCGCGTCGTCCGCCAGCTTCTCGACGTCGAGCTCCCGCGCGCTGAGCATGATCTGGCGCTGATCTCCGCCAATCGTGTAGCGGTCGATGTCGACGTCAAGGAAGTCGTAGTAGCGGCGCAGGATCTGGTCCTGGCCGAAGGTGATGAGCAGCGGCCGGTAGTCCCACAGGCGCAGGTTGTCGATGGTGGCAGCGTCCTGCTGGAAGACGGCCTCGGTCAGCCGTTGCTCACCGGTGAAGCTGCGCTGCTCGATCGTGTCGAGGTCGAACGCGGCGCGGGTCGAGGCCAGGTGCCTGGTGATGTACGGACGCTCGACGTTCAGCTCGTTGGGGTTGACCTGGATGTTCTGCACGTACGCCGGAAAGAGCGCGCCGACCGCGATCGAGAGGACGAACCAGGCTCCTCCGGCGAGCACCAATGCCCACAGCGTCCGGAACCAGATGTTGAGAAGCAGCAGTGTCGCCGCCGCCAGCGCCACGAAGGTGAGGATCACGTAGGCCGGCAGCTGGGCGTTCATGTCGGTATAGGTCGCGGCCTGGATCGCGTCGTACCCGCTCGTTGAGTAGGAGAGCTCGGGGATGTCCAGCTGGTAGCCGGCCGCGATCAGCACCAGGAGCAGGGCACCGATGATCGAGAGGTGCGCCCGCACCGACGTCGTGAGCCGGAACTGCCAGCGCATCGCCCCGGCGGCGTAGGCACCCAGGCTGAGCAGCAGGATCCCGATCAGGCTGGCGATGCCCCAGCCCTGCAGGAAGCGCCAGAACGGCAGATCGAAGACGTAAAAGCCGATGTCGCGCCCGAAGTTCGGATCGACGGACCCGAAGTCGCCGCCGTTGACGAAGAGCAGGACCGTCTCCCAGCTGCCGCTCCACGCGCCCGCCGAGATGAGGGCCAGCAGCAGCGTGACGCCGATCAGCGCCCAGGTGACGGCGCGGGACACGTCGGGGATCTCGAACTCGCCGATGCGTCGGATCGGCACCTGGGGGGCGATGCGACGGGCGAGCAGGATGCTGGCGACGGCCGGCAGCGCAAAGGCGACGAAGCCGGCGACGAAGAGGCCGACCTGCGACCAGAGGCGCGTGGTCAGCACGCTGGTGCGGTCGAGCGCGTCGTACCACATCACGTCGGTGATCAGGTTGACGAGGCTGCCCAGGAAGCCGAACACGAAGAGGGCCACCACGGCGATGCCGATGATCAATCCCCAGCGCGGTGGTCGCCCATCACCGCGCGGCCGAAGGACCCGCGGCCGGCCCGGTCGGAAGGGCGTCGGCCCAGCCTCCTCGGCGTCGGTTGACTGATCGTGCCCGTTGCCGCCACTCCGCCGCTGACCGCGTGGGGGGATCGGCCTGCCCTCGCGGCGGGCATCCTCCTCGGCCTGGCGGCGCTGCAGCTCCTCCAGGAGCTTGTCGAACCAGCTGGACATGTGCTCCGCATCGTAGCCGGGTGTAACCGAGGCCGTATGTGCGACCACAAGAACCCCAGCTGGAGTGACCCATGAAGCGTCTCTTGATCCTCGCCCTGCTCCTCGGATCGCTCGTCCTCCCCAGCACGGTGCTGGGCTTCCATCACGGCGGCCTGCCGTCGACCGCCTGCGCGGCCGAAGCTGCCGGAAGCCCGTCGAATGACAACGGCATGGCCAAGGAGGCGTTGATCGCCCATAACCCGAACGGCATCCCGCTCGCGCCGGTCGGCGTGCCCGGCCAGGGCCCAACCGCGGACCAGGGCGGCGCGAACTGCGCCAACGCGGCAGACTAGCCCGCGCTCACTCCCACTCGATGGTGGCCGGCGGCTTGCTGCTGATGTCGTAGACGACGCGGTTGACGCCGGCCACCTCGTTCACGATCCGTGAGCTGATCTTCGCCAGCAGGTCGTACGGGAGGCGCGCCCAGTCGGCGGTCATCCCGTCGTCGCTCGTCACAGCGCGGATGGCCACCACGTTGGCGTAGGTGCGCCCGTCGCCCATGACCCCAACTGAACGCACCGGCGTGAGGATCGCAAACGACTGCCACAGGGACCGATACAGCCCGGCGGCCTTGATCTCGTCGATCACGATCCAGTCGGCCTCGCGCAGGGTCTCCAACCGGTCCGCGGTGACCTCGCCGATGATCCGGATGGCGAGCCCCGGTCCGGGGAACGGCTGGCGCAGCACCATCGCCTCCGGCAGGCCAAGCTCGACGCCGACGTTGCGCACCTCGTCCTTGAACAGGTACCGGAGCGGCTCGATCAGGCTGAAGCGCAGGTCGGCCGGCAGGCCGCCGACGTTGTGATGGGTCTTGATCTTGGCCGCCGTCTTCGTCTCGGCTGTCTTCGACTCGATGACATCGGGGTAGAGGGTGCCCTGGGTCAGAAAGTCGATCTGTCCGAGTTTGGCCGCCTCCTCCTCGAAGACCCGGATGAACTCGTCGCCGATGATGCGGCGCTTCTCCTCGGGATCCTCGACCCCGGCCAGGCGGCGCAGGAATCGCTCCCGCGCATCCACCATCACCAGCTGCATGCCGAGGTTCTCGGCGAAGGTCGCGCGCAGCAGCTCCGACTCGCGCTTCCGCATCAGGCCGTGGTCGACGTAGATGCAGGTCAGCTGGTCGCCGATGGCGCGGTGGACCAGGGTCGCAGCCACCGCGGAGTCGACGCCGCCGGAGAGCGCGCAGATGACCTTGCCATCACCCACCCGTTCGCGGATGCCGGCGACGGTCGTCTCGACGAAGCTGGCGGGCGTCCAGGTGGGACGCGCTCCTGCGATCTCTACCACGAAGTTGCGCAGGATCTCGCGCCCCGCCGGGGTGTGGACCACTTCGGGATGAAACTGGATGCCATACAGGGAGCGGGTCGGATCGGCGAGCCCGGCGAAGGCGCTCGTCTCGGTCTCGGCGGTGGTGACGAACCCAATCGGCGGCCGGACGATGCGGTCGCCGTGGCTCATCCAGACCGGCTGTCGCCGGTCGAGGCCGCGGAAGAGGCCATCTTCGGTCGTGATCTGGACCGATGCCGGCCCGTACTCCCGCTTCGTGCTGGATGCCACCTCGCCGCCGAGCTGGTGGGCCATCAGCTGCAGCCCGTAGCAGATGCCGAGGACCGGGATCCCGCCGGTCCAGATACCCGGATCCGGATGCGGCGCGCCCTCGTCGTAGACCGATGACGGCCCGCCGGAGAGGATGATCGCCTTTGGCCGTCGCCGCTCGATCTCAGCCCACGGCGTGTCGTGCGGGAGGAGCTCGCTGTAGACATGCAGCTCACGCACGCGGCGCGCGATCAGCTGGGCGAACTGGCTCCCGAAGTCCAGGATGACGACCGTATCGGGCTCAGAGGGCACCTCGCCGGCCCGCTGCGGCGGTGGCGCATGGAGCGCCTGCTCGAGGTAGGCCTCGACCTCGGCGTCGTCAGGGGCGAGGACCCGGTGGCCGGCATTCGCGGGCTCGCCGTGGACGGTCCGACCGCGGCTCGGAGGCGATGGTGGCTCGTCTAGTCCTTGCCGGCCAGCTGCCATGACTTCCCCTCCGTGGCGATCGACGGCGCGATCACCATCTCGACGTGGTGCATGTCGCGGATGGTCCGCGCTCCGAGCGAGGCCATCGACTGGCGCAGCGCCCCAACCAGGTTCTGCGTCCCGTGGGTGGTGTGAGCAGGTCCGAAGAGGATCTGCTCGAGCGGCAGTCGCTCGCCGATCTTGATCCGGGTCCCGCGGGGCAGCGTCGGCGACGGGGCGGCCATCCCCCAGTTGAAGCCACGACCGGGCGCCTCGAGCGCTCCGGCGAAGGGGGAACCGAGCATCACCGCATCGGCTCCGCTGGCGATCGCCTTGGCGATGTCGCCCCCGGTCCTCATGCCGCCGTCGGTGATGACCGGGACGTATCGGCCCGTCTCCTGCGCGTATCGGTCGCGTGCGGCGGCCACTTCCAGCGTGGCGCTGACCTGGGGCACGCCGATCCCCAGCACCTCGCGCGTGGTGCACGCCGCCCCCGGGCCGACGCCCACCAGGATCGCGGCGGCGCCCTGGTGCAGGAGCTGATAGGCGGCCTCGCCGCTCACCGTGTTGCCGACCAGGACCGGCATACTCAGCGCCCCGGTCAGGTCGGCGAGCGAGAGGACGCGGCTACCGGTCGAGATGTGCTGTGCGCTGGAGACCTGCGACTGCACCAGGAACAGCTCCGCCCCGGCCTCGGCCGCCACCTCGGCGTGGTGCCACGCCGATCCGGGCGTGGTCGCGACCGCAGCGGTCCCGCCCTGGGCGCGAACGCGAGTGATGAGCGCGGTGATGAGCTCGTCCCGGATCGGCGCGGCATAGGCGACGGCCAGCAGCTCGGCCGCCTCCTGGTTGGTGGCCGCCCCGGTGACCCGCTCGATGATCGGGCCCGCATCCTCATAGCGGGTGTAGAGACCCTCGAGGTTGATGAACGCCAGGCCGCCGTGATGGCTCATGCGAGCCGCGAAATCGGCGTCGGCGACGGCGTCCATGGCCGATGCGATGAACGGGATCTCGAGCCGATGGCCCCCGACCTCGGTGCTGAGGTCGATCTCGGCGGGATCGACGGTGATGGCACCCGGCACCAACGCCACCTCGTCGAATCCATATGCGCGCCGCAGCCGGGTGGAGGTCGCGTCGGGGGAGATGACGGCCGGGTCGATCAACAACGCCTCCGCTCGGGTGTCGAGCGAGTATAGGACCCGCGCCTCAGGGGATCCGCCAGCGGATTGCATCCAGGAAGCCGAGGAACGCCGACCTCGTGGCATCACTCGGGTCACGCGCGCAGACCAGCAGAATGTCGACCCGCTGCGGGGTGACTGTCACGTAGTAGGCCGCCCGTTCGGTGAACCCCGTCCCCTCGCATCCCACGTCCGTCGGCGTCCGCACCCCCTGGCGGTTGCCAATCGCGATCAACGTCGCGGTCGGGAGGGCGCAGGCCTGCGCGACACACGGCCGTCCGGCCCACGCGACGAGCATCCCGCCGGCTCGAAGCCCGTCGGTCAGCGCCGTTCCACAGCTGATCGCGGTGCGGACCTCTGGGCAGTCCTCGCGGAGGGGCTGATTCGCGAGGTAAGCCACGACCTGGTCGAGGTCAGGCGAACCGGTGGTTGGTTGCCGCACCTCCCAGCCGGTGGGGGCGGCGAACCGCACCTCGCCGCTCTCGAACTTCGGCCCGCCCGGCAGAGGGTGCGACGGGGATGTGCAGGCGGCCAGCAGAACGAACCCCGCCAGCAGCGCCGCGGTCCGCATCTACCCCACTCCGCGGACGATCATCTGGTCGCGCTCCGGGCCGACCGACACCAGCCCGACCGGGACGCCGGCCAGTTCCTCGAGCCGCTCGACGTAGGCGCGCGCCGCAGGCGGCAGCTCGCCGAAGGCGCGGCAGCCGGTCGTATCGGCCTGCCAGCCGGGAAGGTCCTCATAGAGGGGCTCCAGCCGTTCGTAGACCGATGTCGAGGCCGGCACCGTCGCCCACTCGCGCCTGTCGACCGGATCGCGATACGCGGTGCAGACCCGGATGCGGTCGAAACCGTCCAGCACGTCGAGCTTGGTTAGGGCGATGCTCGAGTACCCCGCCAGTCGGACGCTGAAGCGCACCGCCACGGCGTCGTACCACCCACAGCGCCGCGGGCGGCCGGTGGAGGTGCCGTACTCCACGCCCCGCTCGCGCAGCGCCTCGCCGTCGGCCTCGACCAGCTCCGTGGGCAGCGGCCCCGCGCCGACTGCGGTCGTGTACGCCTTGGCGACGCCGATTACCTGGTCGATCGCCACCGCCGGCAGCCCGGCCCCGATTGAGGCGCCACCGGGGATCGGCGACGACGAGGTGACATAGGGATAGGTCCCCCAGTCGATGTCGCGCATCGTGCCGAGCTGGCCCTCGAGCAGGATCCGCTCACCGGCGACGAGCGCGGCGTCGACCATCGCTTGCCCGTCGACGACATGCGGACGGAGACGCTCGGCGGCGGCCAGGTACTCCTCC
>Ga0214472_10000906_pt1 | contig 35155 bp, 31 predicted proteins | sample RVTome_6_FD_207662 | JGI IMG/M metagenome (GOLD analysis project Ga0214472, IMG submission 207662) | Soil microbial communities from uranium-contaminated site in the Upper Colorado River Basin, Wyoming, United States - RVT140D175 | ecosystem: Environmental > Terrestrial > Soil > Contaminated >...
CATGGTCATGGACGCCTTTCGGGATGCCGGTCTCATCGACGATGAAAACATCGACCTGAAGCGGTTCCGAACAGATCTAAAGGACATGAGCGAACCTTTCTACGGCCGATCCCTCCAGACCATTGCGGTTAAGGATGTCTACGAACAGGTGATGCGACTGGCGTACAAATACCGTATCCGTTTCCCCCGCAACCTGCTCCTTCTTCTTAAAACCTTTGTTCAGACTGAAGGCCTGGGTAAAATCCTGGGCAGCGATGCCAGCATCCTGGAGGTCACCCGCCCCTATGCGAAGAAGCTGGTACAGCGGGGATACGACGCCCATAATCTTTTGAAAAACCTGGGCAGGGACACCCGAACCATGGGCACCTATCTGAAAATGATGCCTCGACTGACCCATGCGATCTTCAAGCGGACCGCCGAGGGTGGACATCGTCTTGAGATCCGCCACAAAGGTTTTGAGCCCATTGTGAGCAAATTTGAACGCGGTCTCAACCGGGCCGTGATGGGCATGATCATCTCGGCATCGATTATTGCCGGTTCCCTGCTGCTCAATTCCCCCATCAAGGTCATGGAAGTTTCCCTGGTCGGATTTACCGTCTCCCTCACGGCGCTCCTCGGTGTGGCAGGCTACTGCATTGCTACAATTCTGGGATTGTGGCTTATCTTCTCTATTATCCGTTCGGGAAAAATGTAGCAGTCCGGCCGACGATGCCGGTGAGCTGAAGAGATATCTTACGACTCAAAACCTCCTTGAACAGATTCCCTTTTGTTGTTATGAATATTGAAACACTGGATATATATTTGTTTTTTGCAATCCCCAAAGAGAGGAAAAACAAGTAGGAGGTTAGAAAATGGAGACGAGAGGTGCAGCGTCTTCGAGCAAGACGCCACAGGAAGAGAAGTCGGGCCGTAAGTGGCCGGCCTGGCATCCGCTTTTACTGAATTATAGAAAATCCAGCACCTTGACGGCCAGCCGGCAGGTGATAAATACTCTACTGCCGTACTGTGGCCTGTGGTTTCTGATGTTGCTGTCCATCCAACGTGGCTACCCGTATGCAATAACCCTGATGCTGGCGATAGTTGCCGCACTGTTTCTTGTTCGCTTGTTCATTTTGTTTCATGATTGCGTGCATGGATCGCTCTTCCCGAAAAAAGGCGCTAACACGTTTTTCGGGCACGCTTTGGGATTGTTGGTATTTACCCCCTTTGAGGACTGGCGGTTCAGCCATCTTCGACACCATACAACCTATGCCAACCTTGATGCGCGTGGTTTTGGCGATATCTGGACTATGACCCGAACGGAATATGAAGAAGAATCGCCGGCAAAAAGGCTAGCCTACCGCCTCTACCGCCATCCTCTGATCTTGATCGGCCTGGGCGCCTTGTTCAGCTTTCTGCTCCGCTACCGGCTTCCGTCGCGAAAGTCGAAACGAAAAGAACGTATGAGTGTTGTATTCACCAATCTGCTTATCTTGGTTATCGTCCTGATCGCCGTTGAGACAATGGGCTGGCGGACCTATCTTCTCGTCCAGTTGCCCGTGCTGTGGTTGGCCGGCGCAGCGGGAGTCTGGCTTTTCTATGTGCAACACCAGTTCGAGGGCGGATATTGGGCACGCAAGGGGGACTGGGATCCCATACGCGCCTCCATGGAAGGCAGTTCCTTTTACAGATTGCCCACGGTCTTACGTTGGTTTTCGGCCAATATCGGGTATCACCATGTTCATCATCTGAACCCCCGAATTCCCAATTATCACCTCAAGCAGTGCTGCGATGCCATTCCGGAACTCCGGGACAAGACGCCCCTTACTATCAGAAAGAGCCTCCCAGGCATTCATCTAAAACTGTGGGATGAAGAGCACAATAAACTTATGGGCTTTCCTTGAAGTGTTAATTATCCTGCGCCCGCAAAAAAGAGGCGGCCGCAATTGAAACGGCCGCCTCTGCTGTTCTGTCAGGCTGCATTCGGCAGATGATGTGAGCAGAATCCTCTGCCTGCAAGTGCTCCCTGTTAATGCCAGATCCACTCGGTCTTCAGGTCGAGATTTTTTTCTTTCTCAAACCAGGTGACCGCGTAGCTGTCAAACTCGCCAAACGGTAAATACAGGAGTTTCACAGTAACCTTCAACTCATCATTTACCAGCTCGCGCTGGGTAACACTCCCCTTCTTGACTTCGGCAAAGGGGTAGGTGATCTCGAATGTCTCGTGAACCCGGGCAAGCGGCGCCAGGCTCGTTTCCCGCAGCAGTCCGCTCTTTTCATACGGGCCTCTGCCCATTTCCTTACCCCTGCCTAAACGGGCGGGGAACGGCATGTAGATTTTTTGCTCTTTGTATACTTCCTTCCCATCCTTTGTTTTCGCGGTCACTTCCAGGACCAGCCGGTTTGGGGTGGGTCAGCCGTCTGGAATAACATGACCGGTTTTGTTGTACAATTCCACATCGATAACGCCGATAGGCACGACTCCCTCCGCCTTGTTCTTGCGCCAGAAGAGCGACCTGCCTTCGACCTTGACATCGACTGCCATGGCGATCATATCTTCATCCTTATAGGCCTGGATGTCGTGGCCCAGCTCGGATTTTTTCATATGACATTCCTGGCAGGTTTCGCTGCCGCCATGCGCTACATAGGCAAAGAGATAACTGCCGTACAGCGTGGCGCACTGGGATGGATGCTCGAATTCCAGATTCGGTCCGAGGCCGTGACACTGACCGCAGAGAATCGATTCACTCATCGCCGGCGCAACCGCCATCTTCGGAAATTCCTCGGATTCGTGTTCGCCGTCCTGAGCACCGTACACCGTATCCGGCTGTGGATAGCCATCGGCGTACTTATGGATCAGGGCGACCTTATTGTGGCAGACCATGCAGCCGATATTGAGGCTGGCAATCGTCTCTTCAAGCTGTTCGGTCTTGTCTTCATCCCCATCTTTCTGGGCTTTCTGCCAGGCACGGATGGTGGCGACAATTTCACGGGCGACGTCGTCGGTGGCTTCATCCAGCTGCGGCAGATGACACTTGGCGCAGATCATCAGATGTTCCACCTTGAGGTCTTTGTCCTCCTTCACTCCCGAAAAAGCAAATTTTTTCAGGCCGACATCAACGGCCGTGACGATCGTCGGAGCCGTGCGCGGCGATCCGAGAATCGAGCGGGAATGAAGGGAATTGGACCACTCATCATGAGCTTCTTCATGACACTCAATGCACTTACCGGAGTCATAGCGTGCCGCCAGCTCCTTGATAGTCTTTGCTTTGGGTGGTGGCTTCAGCTTCGCACCTCCCTCACTGTAGCAGCTGACGGCGAGCAGCAGGATGAGGGAGCAACAAAGCAGCCCTGCACCTAGAACTCTTTTCATGGCACCTCCTTATTGATTGTAGAATTTGAGTAGATCAAAACGCACCATCAATCAAAACAACGTCAACCGCTCGATGTCTGCTCACGGACAACAGCCGGTCGGCGAATGCTTGCCGCAAAAATACCTTTTACATGTTAGTATTTTTTTCTGCTCTCCTCAATCCCTATATTAGTTATGGAGCACAAAATGTTGATGGCGCGCGAAAACCAACTCAAACATGAAAGACCCAGCGAAAGAAGCACACTCCGGCCATGCCTGCCGCCATGGTCAATAGCAGGTTCCTGGTGCGAAAAAACACCAAAAGACAGGCGCCGAGACCGATCATTCCCTCGACACCGGCATGCAGGGCCCCAGGCACAGTGAGCGACAACAGGATCGTTCCCGGCAGGCAGTCGAGAAAACGTCTGGCCGGGCCGGATTTAGGGAGCCGGTCGGCCAGCAGCAGGCCGCCCAGGCGAAGGCCGTAGGTAAGGCCGGAAGCAAGAAGGATTGCCGGTACGGCACCGATTTGAAACAGCTCGTTCATCGATTGTCCTCCTCGCAGGTCCCGGCCAACCGGTCGCAGCTCTGCCCTGCAACAGCGATATGCCTTCGCGTCTGCACTATTTCAAGGAAGACGGCTGTCAGGGCGCCGCCGACACCGCCCAGGGCGATATACAGTTTGCCCGGCAGCAGCTGTTCGCCGGCAACGGCCAGTCCGGCCGCCACCAGCCAGGGAAGCAGGTCGTCCCGTCCCTGCCAGAGGCTGAGCGACAAGGCGGCGAAGACTGCGACAAAGGCAAAGTCAAGCCCCCAGCGCTCAGGTTCCATGATCTGTCCGCCGAGCAGATTGCCGCAGATGGTCGAAAGGGTCCAGGCCGCGAGCAGCAAAAGGCCGCCGCCGACCAAAAAGGCCGGACAGCTACCGCCGTTTCGATGGGCGGCGATGGTTACCGCCCAGTTCTCATCGGCTACCAGATGCATGCCCAGGACCTTCTGCCAGAGCGGCCGGCCCTCGAAAACCGGTTGCAGCGAGGCGCCGATCAGGAGGTAGCGCATATTGACGATCAGCACCGCCAGGCTAATCGCCAATACCGGTATCGGAGACGACCACATCTCGATCATCACCAGCTGGGCGGATCCGGCAAACATCAACAGATCCATAGCCAGCATTTCGGCCCAACTCACGCCGTGGTTGCCGCTCAGCACCCCGAAAACTCCGCCGTAGGCCATGGCGCTTACCGCCAGGGGAATATTGGCCCGCATTCCTTTTATCAGTTCTTTCATCTCGATTGTCTCCTTTTTTTGGACATTGTCTGAAATTAATGTCATAATCGAAGCAAATTGTCCCAGTCAACCGGTATATTGTTATGATAACAATTTTGCTCAACCATATTTGCCTTGCCTCGGGCCGGAAATACCGGCAGATCAGCAGCGGTATTCAGCAAGCCCTCGCCGCCGGCACCCTGCAGCCGGGGGACCGTTTGCCGCCGCAGAGGGAGCTGGCCGATGCTCTTGGAGTAACCCTTGGAACAGTGACCAGAGCGTATCAGGAAATCGATAAACTCGGCCTGGTAAAAGGGGAGATAGGCCGGGGAACCTTTGTTGTACGGAGGGAGGAGGAAGAATTTTCCCTGCATGCCCTCCACAACCGAACGGATCTGGATACCGTCAATTGTATTCGTTTCGATCTGAACTTTCCGGTGCCAGAAGGAGCACCCGATCTTGCTGCCATGCTGGCCGAACTGTCACGCCAGCCGGCACTGGAGGAGCTGCTCCATTACCAGCCGACGGCCGGGCTCGCGCGGCATCGCCGGGCGGCATGCCGCTGGCTCGAACGCCTTAGGCTGCCGTCAGCCCCCGAAAATATCGCCATCACCACAGGAGCCCAGCACGCCCTGTTCGTTGCAATCGGCAGTCAATTATCGCCAGGCGACGCCCTGGCCGTCGATTGCCATACTTATCCCGGCATCATCAATCTTGCCGGCGTCCTGCATATCCGCCTTGTCCCCGTGGAAGGTGATGGAGAAGGAATGCGGCCCGACGCGCTGGAAAAGGCAGCTGTTCGCCATCACCTGAAGGCAGTTTATTTAATTCCGACCATGCACAATCCAAAGACCGTGACCATGAATTCGGACAGACGGCTGGAACTGGCGGCTGCTATACGCCGACTGGATCTGTTGCTGATCGAGGACGATGTCTACGGCGGGATGGAGCAGGAGGCCAGGACTCCGCTCGCCGCCGCGATTCCGGAGCGGAGCTTTTATCTGACCAACCTCTCCAAAACCCTGGCGCCGGGATTGCGCCTCGGCTTTCTGGTGGTCCCGGAAGGACAGATGTCGGCGGTTGAGCGAATCATGGCGGCTTCGATCTGGATGAATCCGCCGCTTACGGCCGAGATCGGCAGCAGATGGATCGATGACGGCACCGCCGATAGGGTCATTATACGTAAACGTCAAGCTGCAGAAAAAAGAATGGCCATTCTCGCCGGAAAGCTCGCCGACCAGAAGCTGAATTTTCGGCCAGGCGGTCTCCATGGCTGGCTGGAACTCCCGCCGCCCTGGACCGGAGAGTCCTTCGCCCGTCAGGCTGCTTCCATGGGGGTGCTGGTAATTCCGTCGGCCAACTTCAGCACCAACGGTCAGCAACCGATCGAAGCGGTGCGCATCTGCATCGGGCCACCGAAAAACGAGACCGAAGTAGCCCGCGGCGCAGAAATCCTCGTGGCCATCCTTGCAAAACCCGCCGTGCTCAGCGAGCCGTTCATGTAGACCATTTCAACTTCATTCTGAAATGAACGGAGGGAGCGGCGAAAGAGAACCGGCGTGCATCCGGCCTATCCTCAGTTACCGGTAGATATACTCATCTTCAGGACATATTGATCCTGATTGGTCTTGAAAAATCCATTGACAAACGCTTCCTGTGTTTAGTATATAAACAAGATTGTTTTCTTGAAACCCCATCTATTTACTAAAAAGGCAGATAACTCACTGTTCTTTTTATAAAATTTACGACTAATTCCCTAAACGGAGCCACAAATGATAGAAGTTGAAGTCCGAGGAGATCTTGAGTACGCAATTCGTCAGCTGAAAAAAAAGCTGCAGATAGACGGTATTAAAAGAGAGCTGAAACGTCGTGAGTACTACGAGAAACCGAGCGTGAAAAAGCGCCGGAAGCAGGCTGAAGCCCGCAGAAAACTCCGCAAGTTCAACCGAATGAAAAAATCATTCTAACAGGCTGCCTTTTAAAAGCCTGATTCCGATCAGGCTTTTAAATTCGTTCAGTATCCTGACAAAACAGCCAATGCATGATAGCCTGATAGCTGAGGCGCCATTAAAATTATACAACTTCCCTCACAATTTGCAGCAGCACACGAACTGTATCTCCATTACCTTATTTCGGAACGAAGGCTGGCTGAAAACAGTGTCGAAGCGTATGCTTCCGATATAACATTTTTCCTCGTTTTCCTCACTTCTCTCAAAAAAAGAACACTGAACGCTGTCGACCTGACCGCGATTTATGGTTTTCTTGAACAAGGCCAGGAACAGAAACAGGTCGGCAACCGAAGTAATGCCCGCAGGATTTCCGCCTTAAAGTCCTTTTTTAACTTCCTGCTTCGGGAAAACCTGGTCTCGCATAACCCCTTTAGCGCCGTCGACCTGCCCCGCAGCGGCAAGAGTTTGCCTAAAGCACTTTCCAAAAACGAGGTCAAGAGTCTGCTGGCGCCGGCAAACATCGCCACCCCAATCGCCGGGAGAGACAACGCCATGCTCTTTCTTCTTTATTCTACAGGGCTACGGGTGTCCGAACTTGTCCAGCTTCCCCTGGCGGCCTGTAATCTTGCCGCCGGTTTTGTCCGGGTCATAGGCAAAGGCAATAAAGAGCGCCTGATTCCCTTCGGCAACCAGGCAAAAGAAAAAATCGAAAATTATCTCAAAACCGCACGGCCTCTCATCCTCAAAGGCAAGAGAAGCAATTATCTCTTTATTACTGCACGCGGCAGTTGCATGACACGATTGAGGTTCTGGCAGATAGTCCGAATAACAGCGCTGGCCGCCGGTATTGATAAAGAAATCTCCCCCCATATGCTCCGGCACTCTTTTGCCACCCATCTTCTCAGTCACGGCGCCGACCTGCGTGCCGTGCAAATGATGCTGGGACATGCAGACGTCGCCACCACTCAGATATATACCCATATTGACCAGGATAGATTGAAAAGTATCCATAAAAAATTTCATCCCCGGGGCTAAGAAAATGGCTACTTTTCCCTCATAGTGGCGAAAATCCTTTTTATGCCCTACAATACATCATTATTACAACACTTTTTCACTCAGAATTGACTGCAGACAGCAATGCGCCTTATCACCACCCATATAAACGCCGACTTCGACGGACTTGCATCGATGATAGCCGCCAGGAAAATCTATCCTGATGCGGTCATGGCCTTTTCAGGATCTCAGGAAAGAAATGTCCGTGAGTTCATTGCCCAGAGTCTGCTCTACTCCTATGATTTTCCGAAGATCAAAGATATCGACCTGAAGGCGGTCGACACCCTTATTCTGGTGGATACCAGGTCTTCCGAGAGAATCGGACCTTTTTCAGAGTGCCTGACGAACCCCGGCATAAAACTCCACCTGTACGATCACCATCTGCAAAATAGCGGCGATCTGCATGGTGATTTTGAAGTGATCGAGGACTTTGGCTCCACCACGACACTTCTGGTTAATATTCTCCGGGACAAAAGGATTGATCTCAGCCCCAATGAGGCCACCATATTTGCTCTTGGCATTTATGAAGACACCGGTTCCCTCACGCATCTGACGACTACTCCCGAAGATCTCATTGCCGCGGCATGGCTGGTCGAAAAAGGTGCCAAACTGGACCAGGTCGCCCAGTTTATCAGCCACGAACTCACTTCCGAACAGATCGGCATCCTGCACGAATTGATGAAGAACGCCAGGCAGTATACCATTCAGGATATTCCCATCGTCGTGGTGACCCATTCTTTTCAAAACTATGTAGATGAATTTGCCCTGATCGTCCGGCGGTTCATGGCCATGGAAAATCTTAACGTGCTCTTCGCTCTCATCTCCATGGCAGGGCGTGTCTACCTGATCGCCCGTAGCCGAATTGCCGACGTGAACGTCGGCATCATTGCCCGTGACCTTGGAGGAGGCGGCCATGCCACGGCGGCCTCCGCGACACTGAAGGAAATGACCCTGATAGAAGCGCAGGAAAAACTGATCCACACCCTGCACCGGCATATCCATCCGCAGCCTATTGCCAGCGAAATGATGTCCAAACCGGCCATTACCATTACCCCGGATTCCACCATTTCAGAAGCTAACGCACTGCTTACCAGATACAACATAACGGCGGCTCCCGTCCGGGCGGATATCCGCACCGCGTCCGACGACGGCCACTCCATTCTGGGGATAATCACCCGCCAAGTAGCTGAAAAGGCAGCCCACCATGCTCTTGGCGACCGGCCGGTCAGTGAATATATGACTTCGGATGTGAAGACCCTTCCGCTCAAGGCAACGCTGGCCGACATCCAGGAACTGATCATTGAAAACAGGCAACGGCTGGTTCCTATAGTCCAGAACAAAGCCCTTATGGGGGTTATCACCCGGACCGACCTGCTCAACAGACTGGTAAACGATCCGGCCCATCTGCCAAAAAATCTGCTGCATGAGGCGGATCACCCTTCCCTTGAAAGAAAGAGGAATCTGAACGCCACCATTGTTGACTGTTTGAGCAGAGAAACAATCCAACTGCTGCAAACCATCGGTGAAGTCGCCGACAAACTCGACTATAACGCCTATGCAGTCGGTGGCTTTGTCCGCGATCTGTTGCTGAAGAAAGCGAACCTTGATCTCGACATAGTCATCGAAGGGGATGGCATTGCTTTCGCCAAATCACTTGCAGCGCGTGTGGGCGGCAGATACCGCACGCATGAACGATTTAAGACTGCTGTTGTCCTTATGTCAAATGGCTTCAAGATTGACATCGCCACGGCAAGACTCGAGTACTATGAATATCCGGCGGCAATGCCGACGGTCGAGCTATCGTCGATAAAGCTTGATCTCTACCGACGGGATTTCACCATAAACGCCATGGCGATCCAGCTTAACCAGGAACATTTCGGCACCTTGATTGATTTTTTCAACAGCCAGAACGATCTCAAACAACAGTCCGTCAAGGTACTTCATAACCTCAGTTTCGTTGAAGATCCCAGCAGGATTTTTCGAGCGGTACGGTTTGAAAAACGTATGGGGTTCCAGATATCTCCCCATACCAGACGGCTGATTATCAACGCCGTCAATATGAAACTTTTCGGTAAAAGTGAGGATCCGCGTTTTTTAACGGAGCTGAAAATCATTTTCTCCGAGGAGAATCCGCTCCCTGCCATTCAACGGCTGGCTGAATTCGATCTCTTCCAGTTTCTCTGGCCGGACCTTCGCCCTCATTACGAGATTGACCGAAGATTCATGCACATTCTCACCCAGGCGCAGCTGGCGATTTCCTGGTTCCGCTTACTCTACCTTGACGAACCCTGCCGAAACTGGGTCGTCTATCTGCTGGCCATCATGTCAAGGTCTGGGCGAGATGAGTTATCGGCCTTTTGCACAAGATTTGGGGAAACGGCAAAGGTCTCGGAATATCTCCTCGACCAGAAAGATCGAGCGGATAAAGCCGTTAATAACTTATCACGGGATAATAACAACAAAAACAGCGAAATAGTCGCCTGTTTTGCAGAGATCACCATCGAGGGACTGCTCTACATCATGGCCATCGCCAGAAGAAACCATGTCAAAAAAGCCGTATCGCTCTATGTAACCTCGTTGAGACACGTTGAAGCCGGTCTCTCGGGTGATGATTTAATGGCAATGGGCTACGAGCCGGGACCACGATTCAAGAAAATTCTCACCTACCTGAAAAACCTTCGGCTCGACAATCCGGCAATGGAACCGGCAGAGGCTGCCCAACGCCTTAAAAAGAAGTTTCCCCGGTAACCGGTTGTGCCCAAGCTGAAAAAATGTTTACCATGTGCACGCTATCGCCTGACCAAACATCAGGACATCAGGACCAGAACTTCTCATTTATTGAACAAACCAATGAACCATTTTATTACAGAGCTGATCATCCTTGCCCCACCACTACTTTTTGCACTCACCTTCCATGAGTTTGCCCATGGCTTTGTCGCCTATCGCCTCGGTGACCCGACTGCGAGAGATGCCGGAAGATTGACTCTAAACCCCTTGAAACATCTTGATCCTTTGGGGACTATTGCCTTTTTCTTCATAAAATTCGGCTGGGCCAAGCCGGTACCCGTCAATCCCAACTACTTTCAAAATCCCAAAAAAGATATGTTGTGGGTGGCTCTGGCCGGACCGGTGACTAATCTCATTCTGGCAATCGGCAGTGCGATGCTGACCAAAGGTGTCTGGATGATCGCCACTGCACTCCCTTACTCGGCGGCAGCAGAGGCGATCCTTGTGCCGCTCAACTCGATGCTGATAGCCAGTGTCTGGATCAATCTGGTCCTGTGTATTTTCAACTTCCTGCCTATTCCTCCCCTTGACGGCGGCCGCATTCTCACCAGTCTGCTCCCGGACCATCTGGCTTTATCCTATATGAAGATAGAGCGTTTCGGCTTTATAATCATCATCGTCCTGGCCTTCAGCGGTCTTCTGTCCAAGGTGATAGTGCCGATTATCAGCTTTGCCAATTCCCTGCTCCTCTCATAGTTATTTACTATTGTCGGCTGCTTACTTGTCCTGCTTGCGGGTGAGCGACACCAGTGATTCGTGAAAGGTCGCACCGCCACCCATATCGGTGAGTTTTTGGGAGGTAAGGTCGTTGATCCCGCCGAAAAGCTCATTTGCTACGCCAGACGACTCAACCGACCAGAATATTCCTTCGGCGACCAGCACTCCCTTGCCGGTATCGGTAGTCAGCCTGGCAATCCGTGTTGTTTTGCCTCTGCCGTTTTGCAGTATCGCCTCATCGCCATCCTGGACATGACAGGTCGCGGCATCCTCCGGGTGGACAAGTACTGTCCCATGTTTCTCGGGATAAAATTCGCCGAAGGTGCTGTTCAAAAGATCGGGATGTGGCGGGGTAATCAAGCGGAAGGGAAACCTTGACTGCAGGTCGGGATCGGCAAATTCACCCGCGGCAGTCAGGCAGGCCATGTTTGGTTCCGGAGGGTGGTCGGGAGTAATGAAACGAAAGCTGTTCCCTTCTCCTGCCAATACCCGCCCATCGCTGAAACAGTTTATTGAATGAACCCGCTTGCCGGACATCACTTCATTTATGTCGCAATTCTCAGGCAACCCCTGCATACCTTGCAGATAATCGATGATTCTTTCCTCACAGCTCTGGTGAAATGGCGGCTCGTCAAAGCCCATTTTCAGTGCCAGGCTCTGGAATAATTTAAAGTTGCTCCAGGCCTCCCCCATGGGCTCGATTACAGGCTTTGCCACCCCAAGATAAAAATGTCCATAGCTGGTGTAGATGTCCAGGTTTTCAAGAAAAGTGGTAGCCGGGAGAAGCAGATCGGCATACCTGGCTGTAGGCGTCATGACCTGCTCGTGCACGACTGTGAACAGATCCTCCCTGGCCAGGCCGAGACGAACCGTCGCCCCATCCGGGTTAACACTTAAGGGATTGGAATTATAGACGATCAGCGCTTTCACCGGCGGAACGAGAGCCGTGAGGGCATGACCGAGCTGGATCATATTTACCATCCTTGTTGACTCCCCCGCAAGGAAGGGATAGGTCAGCTTGGTTTTGTCCCCTTTGAAGGCTCCCGATGTGAGCAACACTCCGCGCCCTTTTCCTCCACCAAATAAACCGAGGCAGGCGGCAAGGCAAGAGATCGCCCGCACGGCCATTCCTCCCCTGCTGTTGCGCGACAGACCGATGCCTATCCTGAAAAAAGTCCTGGAAGACCTGGTGAGCAAGGTGCCGAGTTCTTCTATTTCTCTTTTCGGGACGCCGCTTTCCTGTACAAAATCATCCCAATCCCGAGTTTGCAGGTAGGCTGCCTGTTGCTCGAACCCTTCAGTCTGCCGATCGATGATTGCATGGTCGATCAGGTCCCTTTCGATGAGCGTTTTCATCACCCCCAGGGCCAGAGCGCTGTCTCCGCCGGGTTTCACCTGCAGGTAACTATCCGCCGATTTTCCGGTCTGATTACGATACGGATCGATGACCAGCAGCCTGGCTCCCTTTTTCCTGGCGGCGGCGACATATTGCCAGAAATGGACATTGGTCACTTTGATGTTAATACCCCAGGCCACAATCAACTCTGCGTCCGCTGCATTTTCCGGCGGACAACCGGGAATATTGCCGCACTGTTTTTCCCAGCCCGCTCCCGCCGCAGCGGAGCAGATAGTCTGATCCAGCCGCGAGGTTCCCAGCCTATGGAACAGGGGGTAGCCGGCAAATCTGTTCACCGCCCCCATATTTCCGGCATACGAATAGGGCAGTATCGACTCACCTCCGTGCTGCCGGCATATCTCCTTTAGTCGGCCGGCAAGGATTTCCAGCGCCTGGTCCCAGTCGATCCGGCGAAACTCCCCTGCACCCTTTTTTCCCACCCGGAGCTGTGGATACAAAATTCTCTCAGGAGAATTAACCCGCTCGGGATAACGACGCATCTTCCGGCAGATAAAGCCATTGGTATAGGGATGCTCTTTGTCTCCCTGCAGAGTGCTTATCCTGCCATCCTGAACGGTTGCGATCATGCCGCAGCTGTCAGGACAGTCCAGAGGGCAAATGGTCTTTTTCTGAAGTTTCATTGGCAAGGATTCCTTGGGAAGATATCGACTACCCCAGAATGGCGTGGCCGGTGTAAAGATAGCGTTTGATCTTGTGGGTAGCCGTCTTGATAAAGGGTTCTCTTCGCTCAAACACCCTTGCCAGCCTGGAGGCTTTCGGCAGTTGTTCATTCAGCTCCGTCCGCATCAACTCAAGCTGGTTTTCAATATACGTACGCCTGTCGACACGGGAACTGCCGGCGGTCTGATCATCGATAAATTCATAGTCAGGATACACCCAGGCTTCAATCTGGCCGTTATTTTCGACAAGCAGGCTTTCAACCACCCAATGATAGGTATTCATTTTATGTTCTATTGCTTCCGGATAGACATTCTCTCCACTGGCGAGGACAATGACGTTCTTTGATCTGCCGCAGACATGCAGGTTGCCCTCTTTATCAATAAAACCAAGATCTCCGGTGAACAGCCAGCCGTCCTTCGTCAATACAGCCTCGGTGGCTTCCTCATCATTAAAATATCCCCGCATCACATTGGCACCACAGACGGTGATCTCGCCTATGCCTGTTTCCTGATCCGGATTAGCAATTTTCACCTGAACTCCGGGAATTGGTTTCCCCGTGGAGCCGATGGCAATGGTTTTGTCTCCTGACGGTCCTCCGGCGATCAAAGGCGCGGACTCGGTCATACCGTAACCGATAAGATATGGAAACCTGGCGTCATAGAGGAACTTCTCCACATCGGGATTGAGTGCTGCTCCACCAATTCCCATCAACTGCAGGTTGCCGCCAAAAAAAGCGAGCAGCTTCTTGCCGATCTTACGGTAAACTAACCTCCTCCCCATGCCGAATTTACATATTCCTTTTAACAGAGCGCTTTTTTCAATCTGCGGCAAGACCCTCTTCTTGTATATCTTTTCCATGACCAGCGGGACGGCAAAGATGGCGAATGGTTTTTCATAAGCGCATAACTTCTGCAGGATTGCCGGGGTCGGAGTTTTGCCGGCGTAGGCGATGCGGCCACCACACAACAGCGGCAGGATGAAGCCGCAGGTAAATTCATAGGTGTGCGACATGGGGAGAATAGACAGCCAGACCGATCCCGGCTTGATCTCTATCAGCCCGGATGCCGCGTAGGCGTTGGCCGTCAGATTCTTGTGAGTCAGCATAACCGCTTTAGAATACCCGGATGTCCCGGAGGTATACAGAATGGAAGCGAGATCGCTTTCGCTTACCGGCGGAAAAACAGGACCTTCCGGCTTCTCCCTAAACGAAACCAGAGCTTCTTCAAGATAGGTGGAAAATGTAATAATGGGAACGATACTGATCTCGGCATTGTAGTCATCCAGGGTGATGATCGGCCCTTTTAGTTCCTTGCGCAGTTCGTATATTTTTTCAATCTGTTTTTGAGTGGTGAACAATGTGCTCACCTGCATCTCGTTGAGAATATGATGTACATCGCTTTCCGGCAGATCGGGAAGGATGGGAACGGCAATGGCTCCAAGACGGACAATGGCTAAATAGGCTATGCCCCAGTTATGGGAATTTTCGCCGAGAATGGCGATACGATCACCTTTGACAATCCCCTCGTTCTGTAAGCGTGCGGCAAGGGCGAAAATTCTTTCATGGAAATCACCATAACGAAGAGGTTCTTCCATCGCCATTCCTATGGCAGGGTTGTCTCTGTACTTCGAGCAGCTGGAATCGATCACATAATTGAGAGTCATGCCGACTTCTACAACTGAATTCATAACTTACCTCTGTTTATCGCCCCGGCACTTTTTGCTCTCGCGGCAATACAAAATTATTGTCTGAATCATATATGGACAGCCCGGTGGATTGTACACAATACGGTTTTTACAGTCAATTGCCAAGGATCGTGGATAAGTATGGACTTAGGATAATAGATATTCGATATATGGATTTTCTCAGAGAATTTTCATCAAGGATCAAGCTGAAAAGACGAGCAATTGCCCTGCTGCCTCCTTGCTGTAGAGAAAAGCGACCAGCCGTTTATGGGGGTTAAATCTCTGCCGAACGTTCTGGACTCTGATCTTGCAAAAGTCTTTCTACAGCCTCGGTGATTTCCTCTATGCCAAATGGTTTGGCAATGGTGATCACCCTGTCCAGATACCCGGCAACGGCAAGGTACCGCTCCTTAGAGATAGTTCCGCCCCCCGAGATGGCGATGACCGGAAGATCGGGAGCTTCACTGCGCAGATCAAGGATGGTCTGCAGACCGTCTTTGACCGGCATAACCATATCGGTTATGACTAAATCGCAGGGGTGCTTCTGAAACTGTTCGACTCCTTCTTGACCATTCGTCGCTTCCGCCACCTCATACCCGTGCATTTCCAGAATCCTGCGCAGTAGGTCGAGGGTTGTCGGTTCATCATCTATGACAAGGATACGTTTCGAATTGCTCATTTCAATATCTTATATATTTTCTACTCTGTCAGGGAATACCATTCTGACTTTATACGCTACTTTAATATTTTTTCAAAACAAAATTAACGTTAACGCCTTGGCTGAACTGTATCGACGGTGAAGGTCAGCGCCCCAAAATCGGCCTCCACCATGCCTGCCAGCAGATACCCTCTGCCACTGCGCAACATATGCGCGTGGGTTCGATACGTTTCAGGGAAAAAAGTCGTTTCAAGTTGTCCGGTCTCATCTTCGAAAGTGAGAAATTCCATCGCCTCCCCGGCCCGTGTCGATACCAGCTTACCGGTCAGCAACCAGGCCATCAACCGTACCCGTTGGCCGATGCGCTCCGGCAGGGCATCAATCTTCAATAGTCCTTTGCCCTGAGAATTAAAAAATTGCAACGGATGGTAGTCGCAGAGAAAACCAAGAACCTCGTATTCCCTCCTCAACAGCGTCTTTATATCCGGGGGCGGCAACGGAGGTGCCGCTGGAAGTCTTGCCTCAAAAAGCGAAAGACGCCGTTTATCGTGCAGTATCCGCTGAAAACTCGCCCATTGCCATAGGAGAACCGTCCGGTTGACCTCGGGCTGCAGCCCGTCCAGGGCGCCGGCGTGGATAAGCGCCCTGGCTTCATTATCCGCCGGTTGGGTCCGCCTGAAAAAATCACCGATATCACGAAACTGTGCTTTGATCCGTTCGACAAGAAGCCGGTCCAGAAAATCAACCGACAAACCGTGCACTGACTGCAGCCCGACCAGCACCTGCTTATTTTCACCCGACCAGCGAACCGCACTTTTCCGGACATCCGGGTGCAGAATTTTCAGCCCCAATCTCTTCGCCTCGGAAACATAGGCAAAGGTCGAATAATAGCCCCCCTGGTTGGCGATCACTGCGGCCATGAATTCCGCCGGATAATGCCGTTTAAGATAGGCTGCCTGAAACGATACCCTGGCATAGGAGGCGGAGTGCGGCTTGCAGAACGAATACCCGTCAAAGCTCATCATCATCCGCCACATTCGTTCCACTTCCAAAGGATCGACATTGCGGCGGCCACAGCCCTCAAAAAACATGTTTTTGTAATGATTCAGCCTGAGAACCTTGTCTTTTTTCGATAGTATCTTCCGCAGACCATCGGCCTCGCCATGACTGAATCCGGCCAGTGCAACGGCAACTTTGGACACATCCTCCTGATAGACCATCAGCCCGAAGGTCTCATCGAGAACATCGCCGATTTCCGGGCAAAGCGGCTGCCAGCTGCCGCCATGCAGCCGCCGCACATATTCCCGGACAAATTCATTGGCTGCCGGACGGATAATGGAGGACTGGATCACCAGTTGCTCAAAATCACCGGTTCCGGCTTTTTTTTCCAGCAACCGCATAGCCGGGCTCTCGATATAGAAACAACCCATGGTTGCTCCTTCGGCAACTGACATTTTGGTCGCTGCGTCGTCTTCCGGCTGCCAGTTTTCCTCATCAAGATGGCCGCCCGCCTCATGAACCGCCGCAATAGTGTCGCGAATAACGCCAAGACTTCTGTTGCCGAGGAGATCGATCTTGACCAGCCCGGCTTCCTCGGTGCCGTCTTTTTCCCACTGAATGATCGGCACACCTTTGGCGGCACGCTCCACCGGCACGTAGTTACTGATCGGTTCCGGGGTAATCACTACTCCCCCGGGGTGGACGGAGAGATAGCGCGGCAGCCCGATCAGTTTTTCGGCAAGCTGCAGAACCTCCGGCCAGGGCGGCGACAGATCCTGGTCCCTAAGGGACGGCAGAGAGCCAAGACACTGTTCGAGGCTTTCAGCTCCGCTGCTATGCATCCAGGGGATACGCTTGGTCAACCGGGAAATTTCACCTTCCGGCAGGCCAAACGTTTTGGCCGTTTCCCGAATGGCCATCCGTGGCTGAAAAAAGACATGGTTGCAGACCATTGCCGCATGACCTTTATAATCCTCCAATACATCGGCGATCACTTCATCCCGCTCGTCCCAGGAAAAATCGATATCGATATCCGGTGGATCGGTCCGGTCAGGATTGAGGAAGCGTTCGAAATAGAGGTTATATTTGATCGGACAGACATTGGTAATATCCAGGCAATAGGCAACCAGCGAAGCTGCCCCCGAGCCGCGGCCGCAGATCCTCCGCTTTTTTCGTTTGCCGCCTGGACCCTTTCTGTGAACGATATCCCGCACCACCAGAAAATAAGAGGAAAAGCCCATCTCCTCAATCACTTTCAGTTCATGCTCGAGCCGTTCGACCACCGGTTCCCCCAGGTCGTCCCCGTACCTGCGCCTTGCCCCCAGATAGGCTTTTTCCCGCAGAACCAGCGCCGGTTGCCGGCCGTCCCCGCCCCGCCAGGGCGGCATGACAACACCGAACCCGGGGCCGGTAAAAGTGCAGGCAGCCGCCAGTTTTTCCGTTGCCTCCACCACCTCCGGCCAGATAGCAAATCTTTTGGTGTACGTCTCTTCGTCCGCCAGCCAAGCCAGCCAATTGAGAGGCGTCGCCGTCTCCTGCTGCATCACGCAGCTGATGGTACTCTTTTCACGAACCGCCCGCAGAAGACAGGAGAGCTGCCCGTCGTCCTTTTCGCCCATATCGCTGTCGGCTGTGACAACGGCGGCAAGGCCATGCTCCCCGGCAAAAGCGCGCAGGGAGCGGGCGATGGCGTTGGGCTGTGCACCGAGGTCGGCTACCGCCTGCACGCCCTGCTCTTTATAGTGCAGGAGCAGCCCGGTATCACGGCAAAGAACGATCAGCCCGGCCGCGAGAGAAACCACGTCGTCGGCAAAACTGAAACTCTTGTCCATATGCCGCCTCGTCAGCAAGGTGCACAGATTGGTATAGCCGTCTTTATTTTGTACCAGGCAGGTAATAATTCGCTCCGATCCGGGCTCGGAAATCTCTGCGCCGATAATGGGCCGGAGCCCCTCCCGCCGGCAACTTTTCAGGAAATCCCAGAGGCCATAGAGATTGTCCCGGTCGGTCATGGCCAGGCCGGAATAGCCCAGTTCTTTCGCCCGGCGGCAGAGGGCTGCAGGTGACGTGGTGCCCTGCAGAAGGGAGTAATACGATCTGACGCGAAGGGGAAACATGGCAATACATCCTGGAAAAATTGAAAGTCCCGGCCGGATCAATGAATGGGCAATCCGCTGGAATCACCAGCGGAGATATCAACCGGAACCTGCCGGCCGACACTGATAACCCCATGGCCGAACCGTTTACGAAGACTATCCATGGCCCCAAGTACTTTTTGCCGGCGCAGTTGCCCCTGCTCCTGTTCGGGAAAAAGAGACAGTTGAGGCGACCGGCGCTGCAACCGGTCACAGACCAGGCGGCAGCTGCGGATTCTCGTCCTCCTCGTCAGGGCCCGCTGCAGTGCAGTCAGAGCCAGTTGCTGCAAAAGGAAATCGCTGGAGGTCCCGGTCCGGCAAGAGGCCTGGCGGACTACATGCCCACCGTCCGAATATCTCAGCCAGATCCCTACCCGGCGCGCCACCTGCTGTTGCGCACGCAACCGGAATCCCGCCCGGCCGGCAAGCGTGGCGACCACTCCCTCTAGCTGCCGCCGATCGTTGGTATCGTCGGCAAAAGTGTGTTCGTAGTCAATACCCTGCAGGCCTGCGCCGGGACTGCCGACCCTGCTGTCATCGATACCGCGGCTCGCGGCATGGAGATACTCGCAGCGGCTGCCGAAAGGCACCATAAGCTGGTGGCAGTTCAACTTTGCCAGCGCGCCGATGGTGGTCAACTGAAACTCCTGTAATTTTTGCAGCTCACTTCCGGAAAGTCCGGGGAGAAGATGAATAGGCAAGGGAGCGAGAAAGATCGCCTCCTCGCCTGCGGTGACAATATATTCCCCCACCGGCTTCACCAGCCTGGAAGCGACTTTTGCCACCAGTTTACTGGTACCGAGGGTCCAGATCGGATTGATGCCAAGGCTGGTGCGGACGTGGCGACGCACCCGCCAGCCGACATCGGGAGCCGGTCCGTACAACCGGTGGGTTCCGGTAACATCGACAAAAAAATGGCCGTCCGCCTGGCCGTATTCGATAAGCGGAGAATAGCCCTGCAATTCCTTCAAAAAAGCCTGCATCGCCTTCTGGTAAAGACGAACGCGGGGTGCAAGAAGCTCGGCTCCCCGACAGATTCCGGTCGCCTGTCTGAGCGGCATCCCCTTACGCACCCCTTCCCCGTAGGCCTCTTCACTCATATCGTAGACCACTGCCCGCGCAGCCTGCAGCGGGGCAATAATGAGCGGTCTCCCCCGCAGACTGCCGTCCGTGACCCGTTCGACGGCGACGGCAAAATCGGCGACATTAAAATGGAGCACATCCCGCTCCCGTAGCCTGAATCCCTGCGAAGACATTAGCGCTCACCTTGACGCAGGCCGGCAAGGATCACTGCCAGCTTCCGGCCATTTCTCGGAGCCATGGCCCGGACATGGTTATTAAAAAACAGTATGCCCCGATCGGCGCAGGCGGCCATGGGCTGCAGATAACTGTCGCACCAAGCGCGCAATTCTTCCTCGGAATAGTCGTAATTGAACTTTTTCTGCATATTCCCCGATCGCCAGCCTTCTTTGTTCCGGCCATGGAAACGCACATAGAAAAGAGCCGGATTGGTCACTACATCAAGAGAAGGGAAAAGTCCCGGCAGCGATGGCGCATCGATTGCAACAAGCGTTACCCTTCGCCGTTCCAGCTCGGCAAAGACCGAATCGGTCGCCCAGGAACAATGACGGAATTCCACCGCAACCGGTAAATCGTGCAGCCCGTCAAGCAGAGCCGCCAGATAGTTACGATTGGCAATGGAACGATCAAAGTCCGGAGGCAGCTGGAGCAAGACGGCGAGAAGACGATTTTTCAAAGGTTCGATTCCCTGGCGGTAAAGATGAAGCTGTTCCCGCCAGTTGTCGTCCCGCTCATGGGTCATGGTCCTAGTCAGTTTGGCGGCAAACAGCAGGTGCGCAGGCGCTTTTTCCACCATGCGGGCCAGGGCATCGGCCCGGGCCATCTGATACCAGGTATAATTAAGCTCGACCACTGAGAAACAGCGGCCATAGAGTCCGAGCATCTCGGCACTTTTAGTCCCTTCCGGATAAAATCCGCTGTCCACCCATTCGGTATATGAATACCCACAGGTGCCGACATAAACGGGACAACTCCGGGCGACCCCTGTCGCCTCCGAAACAAAGGATAATTCCACGCTTGCCGGGCAGGGACCATTATTTTCGCTTACCATCGAACTCCGCATGTTTACCCCTGATCACCCCGACGACCTTTCCCTGAACCAGCAACTCGCCGAACGGATAGCACATGACCTGATATTCGTCGTTGGCGGGCCGGAGTTCAATGTGATCGGAATAGAGAAAAAAACGTTTGACCGTTGCCTCCTCCCCTTTGACCAGGACGGCGACGATTTCTCCATTTTCGGCGTACTGCCGCGGCTCACAGACCACCAGATCCCCATCAAAAATACCGGCATCCTTCATCGACTGCCCCTTGATGCGCAGACAAAACAGGTTGTCGCCGGGAAAGACGGAACTGTCGACCACCACCGTGCCCTCCCATTCCTGCTGGGCATACATGGGAAGCCCAGCCGTGATCCGGCCGACAATGGGCAGTTCCCGGCCAGTTCGGGAACTGTGGGTTTCCTGGGGTCCGGGATAAAGACGGATAGTCCGGCCATAATACCCTTCGCGCTCGAGAACGTTTTTCTTTTCCAGTTGATTCATCAGCTGGGCCACCGCCGTATGGCTGACCCCCAGATCGACGGCGGCCTGCCGCAAAGTCGGTATGCGTCCCTCCTCATCCATCCGTTCCGTTAAATAGTCCAGCAACTGTCTCTGCTTGTCCGTAAGTTCCATATCCGCCTCCGAATGTACATTTACATTTTCTTTAATTGTACATATACATATTTTTTTGTCAATATACATTGGAACAATCAGAAACAATCTTTAATGCGCTTCCATTCTCCCTTGCTAATCCACTGGAGTTTTTCTGAAAACAGCAGGTCACTCCGGTAATGTTTGCCGGCACGTTCCCTGGCCAGAAACTTTTTGTACTGACCAGGTCCGCCATTATACATGGAATACACCACCCGGGAGAGGAGCTCGAGGTCAGCGTCTTTTTTCCAGGCCGGATGTTTCAGTGCATATGTTCGCAGATATAAATCGGTAATCTCGCAACCGGCCAGCGCATTGTAACGGATATCCCAACGCAGACGGTTACGGTCATATACACCTCGCCAGACCCGTTCGTTTATTTGCATTAGTCCCACCGAGGTCTGATTATAGGACAAGAGATAGGTGAGTTTTTTGTTTTTTGCGACGAACTGCCGAAAGCAGCTTTCCTGCCAGGCCATTGCAGGGATGAGCTCTTTAAACATCCCATGGAACTGTTCAGGAATTTCGCCCCTGGATAACAGCGTAGCGGAACTTTCGGAAAGTACATCCCTGACTCTTTGGAGATATTCGTCAATATTTTCATTGGGTACCTTCCAGCGAAGGATCTCTTTAAAATTCCGCGGTTCGGCGCCATAGGCCGACCTGAGAAAAAAATCAAACACCAGGGACAGAGGCCCATCCTCCGGTTTCTCTTCCGGTATTTCGATGTCTTCGAAATTGCCGGGAGGATCAACCTCCTCCTCTGTCGGTGGCAACTGGAACAGATCTCTCAACTGTTTATCCAACTGAGGACCGTAGGGTAAAGTCGTACTTTTCCCGGTCAGCATCTCGGCCAGACGCAACAACCCTTGTTGACTTATCTCTATCCCAAGCGTTGGCCCCATCCGGTCAAAAACCGCCAGGGCATCGGCGGCAGTAAAAAAGGCAAGATAGCTGAGACTGTTTTCTGAGGGTTGTGAATACAGCTGTCTCCGGAAAACAGGCGCCAGTTGCTGCCAGGCCCGAATAAACTGCAACCTGACAAAATCCATTTTTATATCCTGCTGTTCAAGGGCGGCGATAAATACATAGCGGGTATCCAGCAATACTTCTATGAGGGTATGCCGGTCTTCCGGGCGAAGAGACTCGGTGGCCATGGTGACAAGCAACCGGACCAAAAGGGCGTCCCATGTTTCCCAGAGTTTTACCAGCTGTTCGCGTTCTTCGGGGGTCAACACCGCGGCCGGTTGCTCCTCCGGCTCGAAGACTTCCTCTACCTCGGCAATCAGTTCCACCACGACGGCGTCTTCCCGGACGTCAACCCGTCCTCCGTGCAAACTGTCAATTATGGCCTGGGTCGCCTGCTGTGTTTCCTTATGAAAAAGGGGGGTGAGAAAGGAGCGCAGCTCTGTTACCGGCGGAGCAAGATCAAAATGTATCTGGTCAAGATGTTCATAAACCCTGGGTTTGGCAAATTCCCACAGGACTCCGGCAATGGTCGCCGGTGCCCGGGTCAGAGTGAGAAGACTTGAATCAACGGTTCGAAAAGATAGGGAAAAAGTCCTGCCGTCAAAGACCGGCTCCTGTAATACCTCAAGATATCCATGCCACTCGATAGGAGCAAGACAGGTATCACCCAGTTGTGAACCAAATCGAATATCCAGCCGCATCTCCAGACGCAGCAATTTTTCTGCTGCCGAGAACTGTGGCTCCGAAATTTCGATATACGTGCAGTCACCGGGAGAGCCGACAATTGCAGCACTATGGTCATTCTCGGAAAAACCGTTTTCCAGCAAAAGAGACGTTAAAAGCTTATGGTCAAGGGTCAGGGGCAGGACCACTTCTTCCGCGAGTGCGGAAGATACGGACAAAACCAACCAAAGTAATGCCAGGGCAATATATTTCATCGGACTCTTCGCGCTTGTTCCAACATAATTATTCAGTTGTGTCCCATTCATCTCCGAACAGGCTCATCATGAAGCAATATCCCAGAATATGAATATATAAGTCTCCAATGACAAAAAAAGAACAAATAAATGAGTTGTTAATAAAAATCGACGCAAAGGAAGCACCCCAGCCCTCTACTCCGATTGCCGCCTGTCGCCTGCAAACCATATCCGCCGACAAACCCACAGTTAGCGGGGGAATAATCACTTACCATTTGGAGCCCGAACAGTCTGTTTCCCCTATCTTAACGTCAAGGCAAGAGAGTGGGAACCGGGGTCAGGCTTGACAAATGGGTTTTTCTTGTAGATCACGTTTGAGATTATCGGCTACTTGAGCTAAACCGGAATCACTCTGTATTTTCTTCTCAATTCTTGCTGCTGCCTGACTTAAGCTTGACAGATCGTAGCCAAGTTCCCCGGCTAGCCCGGTAAGGGAAAGGTGCCCAGTCTGTTTCCTGATGCTGTTTACGTACCTGGTATAGCGAAAGGAGAGGTTCTGAAGGTAGTTAACTTGGTCCGACCCAAAGGGCCACCCCCTTTGGCCCCCAATGCTTACTCGTTCGGCTTTTGGCAGCGACCTACTCGACTCTTCCAAATGCCGGTTGCGCCAATGGCCATACCAACCAGGCCCGCCATGAGAAGTACGAAGGCACTCTGGATTTCATTTGCCTGCTCGACTAGCAACTCAGGCGGTGCATCTTGGTATGGGATAGATGCTCCGGAGTAGAGAAGCAGTGCAACCATAGACAGAACCAAGCTTGCTGCAAGCAGGATGATCGCGGCGATTCTGATTTTTCGCATAGCGAGCGCTCTAACGCCGCTTTTTAGCGGGAGCGTTTGTTTGCGCTCCGCTGAAAAAAAAAGCATGGTTAGCTCCTTGTATATGCGACCCCCAATACTGTCGCTGCTTCATGGAGACGTCGATCAAAAGTCCAAAGAACGACATTGCCTATAATTGCAGAAGCTAATAAATGAATATCAACGTATCCAAGGCCGCGCCCCATTAGTGAGTTATTTTCGATAAATTCCAAGATTTCTGTTGTCTCAACAACAGGTGCCGAAGGAAGCGCCTGAAAAAGCTCCAGAATTTCCGTTCTATTGCCTAAGTTACCACAGGCTAATTCTCCAACAATAAACGGATGGCATGCAACAAAGCCAATATTCAGATGAGAAATAAGCTCGGCATCAGATTTTCTGAAATGTTTGATCCAAACATTTGTATCAGCAAGAATCATTTATAGCTCCGATCTTCGTCGCCTTGGCATCCGAATTTTCTTCTCGCTTCCTCCAAGTGCAGCCAAACGCTTACTACTCTCAAGGCTAATCAGTGTCTCAAGCCCCTTGCGGACAAGTGCTGTTTTTTCGTTTATTCCTGTAAGTTTTGATGCTCTTTCAATAAGAGCGTCTTCAATAATTAACGTTGTTCGCATTTCCGGCTCCTCTATGTATGCATTAATTATACATATCAATATGCATAATAAGTATAAATTTTGCAAGAAATTTTGAGGGAACATCGAGCTAGGACGGCCAGTTTCCCGACCGCCCCCCTCAGGGATCCCTGCGTTCGTTTTTCTCGCATTGTTTGTATTACGTATTTGGGCTCACTATAGGATAGTTTTTTAACAGTTCATCAATGACTGGATCCATTTTGGTTTTGGCATTCTGCCACTTCATAAGCGAAAAACCACCACTACCATTTAGGTGGTATTCGGCGTATCCAATTTGAAATTGTTTCTGATAGAGGCGCAGTTCAGCATGATGCATATACATTGCCATATCCCATGTTTGATTACACATATAAGAAATACGATATTCGCATTCGGACGGAAGGTTGCCTGAATATACCTGAGTTGTAATGCCATGGCGTCTAAAACCGTCTCGAATTACACCCATCATTTGACCATCAAAGCACATTTCTCTACCATCTTCAATACATGCATACTTTATTTCAGTAAGTGTTTCCAGGGGTTGAACCTTTATGGCGGTGCAACCGAACACTGAAATTAGCGCTACAATTATAAAAAAAAGCCTAATAAATAACAATTTAATCTCCTTTTCTTCTACAAATGAAATCTGTCGATATTTTAAGAGTACATTGTGGATCTCTAGTCGATATACCATCTTGTATAACATTCTGAGACAATTATATTTTTGAGTTTATTGTACAAAATTATGAATGTCAAATCGTGCCGGAGAGCAAAGAAGTGTTGAAAGAGCACTGTTATGGACCAAACTGTCTTCGATCTGAGTTTATGCTGTGAAGATCTTCCAGACAATCTCGGAGATGGACCAATCTCTTACGAAGCCGACTAGTCAAAATCCATAGGAGATCTGCTGACATTGGGATCTGAGCAGGCAGCGTCCTCCGCGTCAAAAGATACTCCCCTTTCTCAAAGATTATCTGGAATTAGTGTGCCACGAGAGCAAATGATTTTGCTCGTAGCTACACGAAAGATCAGGGTGGGTCCCTCGGATCCGGCTTACAGGAGCAGGCCTCAAACCACCTTAAGCTGCTGTGATAAAGAGCCATGGTGGTGAGCGTTAAGAAAAAGGTTCGGCAAGATCTGACCAGGTATGGATCATTGAAATGCGTAACGAAGAATCACTGCTGAGGTGTCGAAAATATAAAGGTTTTGATGACATTGGTCTAATGCCGGTTATTGGTTTTTGCGTAAAAATAATTGCGAAAGTTGTCTTGAGAAGGTAGTTTCAATGCATCGGATGGATGTCTCTTCGTTGGAAGGGCTTTTTTAGGGATCCCGAAGAAAGCAATTACTTATCACCCACCTGAATTGGGTTATCTGGAGCAGGAACTGCGGCTTCTGGCCGGTGACCTGCTCGGCTCAGGCAGCCGTTACTTACTGCTCCTTTCTGGCGACGCCTGATTCGGACGGTGTGAGATGAGGATTTCGATCCTGACAAGCCTGGGTTACATGCAAGCTACATGGCTATCCAGGTGGAGGCCTGGGATCAGGTGCAACAGAGCATCGAGACCCAGGCAAATTGAATAGAACAACCCCAGTTGCTACGCCGTTATGCCCAGGCCTGTGCTCGTCTGCAGCAGCTTGGTATGGTTAAATGGTTGGCTGATGCGGCTTGTCTGACCGACGCGGAATTTCCAGAAAACTATCGGGTAACCGCTGATCTGATCGAACAGCGGCGGCATTTGAAGTCGCTGAACCCGGAACTGTTCGTCCACTACCTAGAGCGTTTTGGGCGGGTATAAGTGAACATTTTCCCGACACAATCAAATATAATTCATTTACCCGAACTAATACTGACCTGATTATGAAAAATACCAACGCAAAACACGGAGCTCGAAAACAGTCCAGGAAGCATGTATATGTCTATCATTGGGATCGTATCATTGGTGCCGGCGTTGTATTCCTGGTGCTGGGCGGATTGTCTGGTTATGGACTTTCTTTGTGGACCGCTTCCTCACCCAAAGAAGCAATTGATATGGCAGATACCCTGCATAAGGCAGCGATTACTGAGAAAACTGATTCAAACTCCAACTCACAGGACACGCAGACTCCACTATTAAATAAGGCCAAAACCGCAGAGGACAATCCTGCCCAACAATTTGCAGAAAAGAAACCCCTGGAAACAGAGCCGCCTTCAGCAGAAAAGTCGCAATTATCGACTTCTAATCATACCAACGAGGAAACAGTAGAAGAGACGTTGGTCAACAAAATGGATCCTGAAGACTCCGAGCCTGCAACTGCCGCACAGCTCTCTGAGGAATTGCTGGCAAATGCCACACAAGAAGAGCTTTCTGAGCCTCAGGCAGAGCTTCCTCAAAACACACAGTTGAAACCCCAAGGAGAAAGCCCCGACAGTGTTGACACAACGCTTACAGTCGATACGCCAAACAGCCCTTTTCAATTGCAAGAGCTCGAAATTCTTGAGCCTTCGATTAAGCGCTTTCTGCTTGCGAGATCCGTTTCGAATAGAGAACCAAAGGGTGAGCTGAATGAAATCAGGTTCATTGCGGATGGAAGTGCCGCTGTCTGGGCGTACAGCGAGATCATCGACAAGATGGGTAGCCGGTTAAAGTATGTCTGGCTGCATGGCGGTAAACAAATTGCCGCAATACCGGTCAATGTCGGGAGCAATCGATGGCGCAGTTATTCCAAAAAGGTCATCTACCCGTCGATGAGTGGGGCCTGGCGGGTAGAATTACATGATGGCGAAGGCCGTCTCCTGGCCAGCGCCGACTTCTTCCTTAAATGACTTCGTTCGGAGATTGGTGAATTCAAGGCAGCTTTTCTCACCTGGCATTAGTGGCAATCGTCCGCACGTTGCTGCCGAATCGCCAGGATTGCCAGGATTGCCAGGATTGGCATAGTCGAGCTGTCTTAGATTTCGAATAAAACCACGAATGAATTGGCAGGCGGTCGCCTCATTTCCTTGGCTTTCCGGATGAGCCGATAAGACTGCCGCCTGGCCTACCTGCCCCTCCGAACTCCTAAAACTCCTTATTCCAGAAAAAACAGGCCACCTGGTGTCCCGGCCCAGCGTCGGCCAGTGGCGGTTTTTCCCGTGCGCAGATGGGTTGGGCCAGCGGACAGCGGGTTCTGAACACACAGCCCGAGGGCGGCGGCAGCGGCGAGGGCAGATCGCCTTCCAGCACGATGCGCCGCTTGTTCTTCTCCTGTTCCGGATCGGGTATCGGCACGGCGGAGATGAGCGCCTTGGTATAGGGATGTTTCGGGCTGTCGTAGAGATCCTGCTTGTCGGCAATTTCCATGACATTGCCGAGGTAGAGCACCAGGATGCGATGACTGATGTGCCTCATGATCGACAGATCGTGGCTGATAAAGATCAGCGACAAGCCGAAAGTCTGCTGCAGGTCACGGATCAGGTTAATGATCTGGGCCTGGATGGAGACATCGAGGGCGGATACCGGCTCATCGCAGACAATCAGCTTGGGCCGCCGGCCACGGCGGTGCCTACGGTAAACAGAGCCAATACGCATACAATAAAGATGATCGTCCGCCATCCGGATCGCCATAGCCTACCTTTCATAGGTTTCCTCCATGATTTATTGTTGTCGTACAATTACAGCATGTTATCCAGTTGTCAAAAAATAACATGGTCAAGAAGGGAATGCTCGAAACGGTCTAAGGAACTGTAACGAAATGGATACAAATGCGAAATGGACACAAATAGCCCGGTTATTTCGTAACGGCTCCAAAAACCAGCGCCCATCGGGACTGACCCCGGTTTAGTTAAGGCAATAAAGGCAATAGATAATCTCGACTATCTTGGACAAAATCGAACATTCTATCGAGAAGAGATGTTAACTGGAAGTGTTATGGTGGAGGACGTTTTAAAAACGTTCATATTTTCCTGATTTTCTCTGTACCGATAGACGATTTCCACCTAACCACTATCGCAGAGTCTTTATTATAGGTATAAATCCAATTTTTGCCATTCCAGAAAAAAAATTTTAGAGGAATACCACTGGCAATCTCAAGGATTTGACCTGAACTGCAAATTGAGCTTCCTGAACACCGCTTGAATTTCTTGAGCAGCCTGGGGCAGAAACAGAAATCTCAAATATGGTCGATGACAGCAGTCTCAAATGTTGGATTAATGATTTTTGGGACACTGACGCTTGGATTTTTCATTGCCGTAGACATGGCCCTTGTCCGGGAGAGAGTAATTGTCGAGGAGTTGTCCTGGCGGAATACCTTCGAACTCATCCCGGGTACCAGGCCGAGCTTGATGATATGGCCATTGAACTCCTCTATAAATCAGCGCCGCTCCATGACATCGGCAAGGTAGGGATTCCCGACGGCATTCTATCTGTTGCCACCATGAAAGGTGGGATGGTAAGGGGTATCCTCAGGGACTGAAAGAAACATCTATCCCATTGGCCGGCAGGATCATGGCTGTGGCCGATGTTTATGACGCCCTGATTTGTAAACGAGTCTATAAGGAGGCCTTTTCCCATGAAAAAGCCAAATCGATAATAGTTGCCGGAAAAGGTACCCATTTCGATCCCAACATTGTCGATGCCTTTCTGGCCATGGAACAACAATTTATCGACATCTCCAGGAGATTTGCCGATTGCTGCACCGATTGTGTCGGCTTATAGCAGTAATATCAGAGGAGCACTCACGATAATTGCTCTCGTTTTACAAAGGCAGCACAGTTTCTGAAATATTCTTTGCCGCAAGGCACGTCTCCAAACGTGCCGGCACTGCACGAGAGACTCGTCATATGAAGTTCTGGGCGTCGAGGGAGGGAGGACGGAGAAACTCCCAGGTAACGCGGCCGGGGGCATGCTGGTCGATGGCGTCGAGCACCGGCTGGGAATCCGCGCGCGGATCAATGAAGCCGGAGTCCTCGGGCCGGCTGACCACGAAGAGGAGATGGAGACTGTCCTTGGGAGAGGATTTGAAGGTCTTGCGCCCCCCGGTTGCCCCGGCCACGCGCCGGCGGATGCTGATGCGCGGAGTCTCCATGAACAGAAAGCCGCCGCCGGACGCGGGATCGTGGAGGAGTTCCCACGGCAGGGCGAGGATGGCGGGATGCTCGGCGGAGATGGTGAGCAGCCGGCTGGCATCCTCGGCATCCTGGAAACTGTTGAGGCGGCGCTGAGCCTCACGCTCACTGAACACGGCCTCGAAAAGCTTCTTCCCCGACTCCGGAAGCTGCCTGGCGATACGGGAGGCCTCCTGGTCATCCGGATCGCCAAGCGAATGCGCCCCGTAGGTTTCGATATACCACCGGATATCCCACAGCTCTTTGTCAGCGAGGGGACTGATGAAGGGGAGTCGGCCTGAGCCATCGTCGTCAGAACCGAAACGGACAATAACGTGGGCGCTGTCCGGGAAGGTGAGGTTTAGCTCTTTGATCATGGCACCGTCCAAAATGGGAGATTTAATGGAAAGCGAAACCAATTCCCCTATATGAAGTCATGAGGATCTTGTACTCACCAGCAAGTTCCTTCTGCACGCTGCCGATGATGCTCAACATCATATTTGACTTTTTCAATCCAAGGAAACGATATGCCGAATGATTGGCCTACTGCTTCTCAAAAACCTCAATCAAGTTCCCATCCGGATCGAGACATCTGAAAAACCGCCTTCCTGATTGCCCCCAGTGTTCAAGGTTTGTTACGACTTGGACGTTGTTTTCCATAACCGCTCTAAATCTCTTCGAGATGTCAGCCACCTCGGCGTAGAGAAGAGCCCGGAATCCGATTCCGGGAAAATTTTTGGCGTATGAAGCAGGAGCTAGGACCAGTCCTTGGTGGAAAACCACCACCTCTTGAGATTCTTTCTTGACGCTGAGCCCCAGCAGCCCTTTATAAAATGCGACCGACTTCATCAAAGAAGCCACGAGAAGTTTCGGTCCGAAACAAAACTTTTCCGGCAGCAACTGAGATTGACGTTGATTTTCAGGTATATTCTCTACAAATGAGCTAAGGGTGGTCTGCCGAGGTTGTTGGTTCTCAAAATTCCCTTTGGAAATCTTGTTGACATAGATTGTCTGGCCGTCTTCCAAGATAAGCTTGAGAAATTCAACCTTATATTTCCCACTACGTCCAACCTTGTCCTCCAAGCCCCGGCTCACCTTTGCCTTCCGGCAATCGGGAAGTTTGGTTTCCTGCGCTGCCACTACTTTGTCGATCCAATTCTTAAGGGAAGTTCTTCTTACCGACTCAATGTTGGCTCTGTCATCTACTTGGCCGCCCGCCAAGCGCGATGCGCATTTCTCGATATAGGGCGCGTCCTGGATGCCTTGTTTTACTGGAGATACCCAGTCTGAGCCATTGATACAGCCAAGCAGGCCAGCTGTCATCGAGGCTATGGTGTCGGTGTCCGAGCCGATGGCGAAGGAGGCCTTCACCACGCCATTGATCGGGTCGGCGGCATGGCGTGACGCGAGATACACCGCCGCTATCGCAGCCACAGTCCCGGCCCCGCTGATTTTAGCATTGAAGCATTGGAGTTTTTTCAACACATCATCGTCGAAGCTCAGCGCTCCTTTTGCGAGTTCCGCACGACAGACCTCAAGATACTCTAGTACCTCAGCCTTGGCCGATTCCCAGAGCTTCGCGTACCCATGGAGGTTTCTTTCTGCCTGGCTCTTCCATTCGGATTGGCTGGCCGGGAGAGAAGGGAGAGCGGACCACTCCTCCGAGTTTTTGATCAATTCTTCCACCAATTCGCCATACGCCAGTTTGGAATCCTTCCGGAAAGCCGCCCATAACGCGAAGCCATAAGCCAAAGCGCCTAATAGCGCCCTGGGGTGTCCATGGGTCGCAATGCCGTCAAGGAAGATGTTGTCGGCTATTACAGAAAACTCCTTTTCGCCCAAGCGTAGTACATGGGGCAGAACGCGCATCGCGACACCGTTGCCACCAGCATCGAAATAGCGTTTCACATCCTGGGGCTTCCGGTTCGGACTCCATGGCGCGACGCCATCAAGCCATGAATCGACCGCTCTCTTGGTAGCGCCCCCCCCTCCTCTTTCATAAGCAGACCAAAAGGGCAGCTCCACTTGGGTGAAATGGTCCCACCAGACTTCCCCTTTTTGCAGCGACCTGCAGAGGCAAAGAATAAGCTGGGTGTCATCACTATACTCTCCAGCCTCGATAGTCTCCTCGTGAGGAAAAAAGCGCCCCCCGGAGCGACGAGTCCATCTCCTGAAATCATAGAGACGGCCCTGTGGTTGCTTTGTCGCTTTCGACTTACCGACCCGTTCATTCGGCCAACCTAATGCGTCACCGCAAGCCGCCCCCAGCATGGCACCGACGGCCTTGCTCGCTTTCAACTTTATTATAAGGTTATCGGCCATAAATACCTCCGTTCTCATATAGCGTTTCCATCGCTCGGACTCCACGTTGAATCATCCGCGAGAGCGAGGTTCTGTCAAAAAAAAACGGTGCGATGTAAATCGGTTTATCAAACGTGATTCCCTGCAGGCTCAATCGACAGATCTCCCGCTGTGCCTGTTCCTCTGTATGAACAGCGATACCGGTAATAGAATCAAGCGGAATAGGGTCCTTGAGGAGGACTTCCGCCTGGATATCAGTCGGCGCTGCTGGAAGATGGGTTCGAGGGCGGGAAAAAGTGATCCCGGGGGACGTATCAGCGTAAAGGGATCGAAACCCATCAATTTCCGTTTGGATGTAAGCGCCGCAAGAGCGTGCCGCATTGCACACGCAAAAGCAAGTTTCGGGATGCCATAAATACTTGGGTTCGATCATCAACACCACCCAATCCTTGAAAAGAGGATCGCGTTCCCGGACCCTCGCGAAGTAATAGGTGTTCGGGTACTCGATGGAGCAACAGATCAGGTCGTCCCTCCCATCAAACCGTTCCGTATCGGTCGGGTTGTGCGGCAGATCATATTCTTGAAGGGTCCTGGTTGAACAAAGCCCCAAAGGATCGTCAAAGATATGGGCGAGGTTTCGCGATTGCGTGAAATGACAGATCCGGGTGATCCCGCGACTGACGCACTCTTGTCGAATCAAATTCATGGCTTGACCCTCTGGTAGAGTGACTCGTCAATAGGGAGCAGTGGTGTAATCTCTCCGCTGTAAAGCAGGATCAAGCTCGTTTTCGCCCTGGTTACCGCCACATAGAGGAGTCTGCCGTCATGCGTAAGGGCGTCTTCTTCCCCGTGGGACGCTATGTGATCTTGATCCGGAAGGTTGTTCGCATCCAGAAAAGGGACTATCACCATATCAAACTCAAGCCCTTTGGCCGAATGGTAGGTGCCATGGTATATGCCGGGCCCGTCTTTCCAAACTTGGAGATCGCGGCGAAGTTGTATTGCTTCGCCTTTAAGGGGTGAGCTGAAGAATTTTTCCTGCGTCCTGTCCTTTAAGAGGATAGCCACGCTCAGAGTCTTTGCCGCGCTTCTAGCGGCCCGAAGGGCGATGTCTATCTGTTGCTTCCAGTCTCCACAATTAACCAAAGTGGGTAGAGCACCATCCGCCCTTGGAGAGGTTGGTTCAACCAAATCAGGAATGTCATGAAAGAATGGCATTCTTGAAATGGCAAGGCCAAGCTGAGCAATCTGTTTGGTGTTCCTGTAATTCTCCTTGAAGAACCATTGCTGGGGAATGTTCAACCCGGCGGAGCGCCAGCTCATTCGCTGTCCATATATTTGTTGGGCGACGTCCCCAAAAAACGAAAGGGAACCGTCTTTGGGGATCGCTGCCGCCAACGATCGGATCATCTCGGGGGAAAAGTCCTGCCCCTCATCAATGATTATGTGTCTATAGAGTCGAGGAGAAGGGTCTTTCTCAAATTCTTTCCGCACATAGATCGCAATATCGTCCCAATCGTACATTTTCCCCTGATTGGTTCTAATCTCGACATACTTCTCGAGAATCTCGTACATTATTGGCCTGAGCTTGCGGGAGAGGTTTGATCCAAATCTACCGACGCGGTCCACTTCGACATACTCATCACGGGAGGTTATCCCATGGCTGAAAATCCATTGTATTTCATCCTCGAAAAAGGCAATGGACCTCTTGAAAAACCTAGACGGCTCATAGCCGGACTCTACGGCCTTTATAGCTTGAATAATATATGCCTTTCGCCATGTTGGATCACTGCAGATGCAGTTGTAGCCCATCTTGCCTCTGGCGCTTAGATACCCCCGGGCGAAGGCGTGGTAGGTTTCAACCCGGACATCCTGTAATTCTAATGGTTTTAAGTAGTTAAGGTACGTAACCAACGTCTTGTTAAAAGTCAGCAGCAGCGTCCTACCCGAGTGTGGCATCGAACTCTCAGCGAGATAGGCTGCCCGGTAGAGGGCGAGGGTCGTTTTCCCGCTGCCAGCGGTGCCGAGCACGGCAGTGTGCCCTGTTGCGGGCATATACAACACCTCGCGCTGCTTCTTTATTGGCCTTGGCAGATTTCCTCTCATTGCTCGCCTATCCATCTTTTTTAATCTACACCACTGCCTACAACATGGCAGAGCACGATATTTCTTCGTTGATTGTTGGAAAAATTCAACTTTTGATGCAGGCTATCCTTTTGTAAGCCCTTTCAACCACAACAAGCTCTTTCTTCAATTCGTTGAAACAGCTCCATACCTATGATATTTCTTGAAATTCTCCGCCTGCTCAAAAATCTCTTTATACACCTCATCCCGATCCACCGGCGGGTAGTCATTTTCCGCCAGTAGGATGATCAAATCCACCTTCAGCTCGGCCTTGATATCATCCCGCTTGCTCCAATCCGTATACCGGGCCTTATCGTCAACCACCGTCTTCACCTCTTTGGCCAGGAACAGAAGCTTATCTTCCGGGTAGAAAAAATCATATTTATGCGCCAGGGCCTTTAAAATGTCGTAGAACGCCTTTTCCTCCAGGTCGATACCCAGATCGCCAAACGACTCTTTCTCCTTTTTCAGGGCAGCGATCAGGTCGTAAATTTCATCAGTGAAGTCCTCAAGCACCTCGCTGACCAGCACATCCTGCTCCTTACGCTGGTGATAAGTAATCGCTTTTTTCGGGCTTCCTAAAAAAAGCCCTTTCCAACGAAGGACTATCTGATCCGATATTTTAGTACTACCCTTTCAGGACAGGTTTTGCAATAATTTTGACTTCGACGGAGAAATCGGCAACAGACACAGCAAAACAAGACTTTCTCCATCGAAAATAGCGCATTAATCACCATTTTTTGACAACAGTAGTCCGTCACAGGTGATTTTATCCCTACACCATGGTTAACGACTCCTCATATTCTGGCCAGCCATCATCGAAAGGTTCGACAACTACTTCCGAACATTTCTTTGGAGGTGTT
>Ga0214472_10000907_pt1 | contig 35154 bp, 48 predicted proteins | sample RVTome_6_FD_207662 | JGI IMG/M metagenome (GOLD analysis project Ga0214472, IMG submission 207662) | Soil microbial communities from uranium-contaminated site in the Upper Colorado River Basin, Wyoming, United States - RVT140D175 | ecosystem: Environmental > Terrestrial > Soil > Contaminated >...
GAATATATTGCTCAGATTGTCTGCAAGCCCTGTGGATGCCCCATAGCCGGTTTTGAATAACTCCTCCTCGCCGCTTATCCCTTTTTCCTGAATCCCCATGATGTTTTTAAGGAAATTTTGCATATCCTGAGATAGCAGCCCTTGGGTGACTTCCTGTTGAGCATACTGCGCACGTGGTGAACCGCGATAACCGCCGGCTGCGGCCTCATTGGCTGCAGCCTGACCCATGCGTTCTGACTGGAACTTGTAGGCTTCAGATGGTTTATACGCTTCCATCATCTCATTGAGGACACCCGCTGGATCTTCGGCATATCGCCTTGATAGGTCGCTGACCCTTCCACCAGACTCCTGCCCTATACTGATATATGGCGAATAATACTGTTTCTGGGTTTCCTCGGCCCGCTGCATGTATGGCATTGCCGCGTCAGCAGGGTTTGATCCCCCAAAATAATCCATGAATGCCATCTCGCTCTCCTTAGCTCGATGTTATTGTCTCTATTGTACCCGATGCGGTCTTGACCTTCAGCTTTGCATCATCCGTATCAAACCAGATTGTACCGTTCGGAATGTCTGCATCAGACGCAAACGCTGTTATCTGCGCGGTGGTCTTTTGTGGTGCTTTTAGGGCCTCGTTAATGACTGTACCACGGTTTGCTGACCCGTCCGTGACAACTCTGGCGTCCGATAACAGATTGAGAAGTATTACTGCAGTATTAAGCGTCTGGAACATTTCGTCCATGTACATTGCTGCACCGGTAGACAGCTCCAATGATCCCTTGTCCACCCAGGTCTGATTTGCAAATGGTGGTAAATTTGGAAGGCTCATTGGCTCGCCTCCAACTGCCCATTTTGGGCAACAAATCTGTTCAGACCCCAAAATGCAATCTGAAAGGTTATTTCATTGCCAAATCCGAGTCTGTGCCACTGAATGACATTGCGGTATTTCCCCTCCGGGTTCATATTTACACCAACAATGTTAGAAAATGACTGGTTACCATTCTTCGACATTGACAGATCTATGCGTGGACGGTGCAGCTCAGTGCTGCAATAGCCGTTCTCCGCCAGCATAACCTGACCATCCTCGGTGAGCATTTCTTCACCATCCTCGGTTAGCATGGCATTGAAACATACCTCGACCCCCTCATGCAGTGCGGGAAATGAGGTTACCCCTTGTTCCACGAGGAACATGAATTGTTTAAAATATTGCCTTTTTGCATAGCGCAAAGTATTGGTTATCCGTAGATGGGGGATGGTTTCACCATCGTTTGAATCCACATCCTCATAAACGCCATCCAAATCTGGGTTTAATTCATAGGTGTACCCTTTTGCCAGTGAAACAAATACAGGACGCCCCCCAAATATGGCAACCTGCCTGGCTGGGTGATAGTTAAACTTTTGATCACTCATGTAGTAAAATTTATCACTGGTCACATCATATGCAAGTGTCGTATTATCTTCTGAATAATAAAATGTCAGAATGTAGAAAAGGTGTCCGTTCTGGCGATAAAAATATGCAGTTGATAAATCTGGGCGCTTAATGGTGCGCAAAAAATTATCTATCCCGTCAGTTGAAACCAGCTTCTTTGATGTGCCGTCTGTCAGCAGTATTGCTGGTGTGCTTTCCTCATTTTGGGACAGGAAGGCTACAAACTCATCACTCCCAGCAATGGTAGAGCGCGATACAGTTCCAGAATCAATATTGAACTGAGAGCTGGGACGGTAGTTCTCAAGGCCACCCACATTGGTATAGACCTGGCATACGTTCCGGCCAATAGCTATGACATGGTTGGCTTTCCCAGGCAGACGTTTTACCGCAACACAAAAGTCAGGCTTGACCTGTAATGGAAAGGTGCTTTCCGTGACATGGGTGATTGTCGAATCAGTTGCACGCTGGAAGGCATACCAGTCACTGGTACTGTTACTGTCATTCTCGGAGGGGGCTATCAGAAAAAATGAATTGTGATAGCACACATACCCGGGGATCATGACAAAGGCACCGCCGTTTACAGTCAAAGTTTGTACAGTAAAATCCCCGGTGCTGTAATTGTAAATATAGGCGTTGTTTCCATCGACAATGCACACCTGCGATGAAAGGTTTTCGTCAATGAAAACTTCGCCTGTGCGCGTCCCTATTGTCCCCACAAGTACCGATCCAAGCGCATCATTTGCCTTGTATACGTTATTATCCACAACAATGATGGCAATGTTGCCACGGCTTGAATAGAAAATGCCGCGTCCCTCATTGCCGTCTATGGTGGAAAAGATGCGCTTCCAGCCCGGGAAATTTATCAGCCAATTATCAGAAACAAACATATTCCAGGTCTGTTCAAGGCTGATTTTTGGAAATACACCGAAGGTTGATGATCCGACTACCTTAACTTCCTGGGGCTGTGTACTGTATGCCATTGTTCACCCCTTAGTCAGGAAGCCATCCGTCCCCAAGATTTACCCACGCCCAGTACGGCAATTGCTGCTGCTGTAGCGTTGATCGCTTGCGTATAGCAAGATCCAATGGTCTGGACTGCTTGCTTATCAGTGCGCGGTAGGCATTAACCTCGCGCTCCACGTTTGACGGGACAGGCATCCCATATTCGGTACAAATTTTTTCAGCCAGTTCGTAACGCAAAAAGGTTATATAAAACCTGTTGAGCGTCAGTGATAAATCCTGCGCAGCCGTTACCTCAGAAAGGCGAAATATCCCATATATTGTGAATGTATAAGCCTCGTTCGGCTTGAAATACAGTGATATTGACGCTCCGTCAAAATTCCTTTCGTAATAGTATTGGTACGGCATGGAATTGATGTTGTTGACGCGGGTACTTCCCCTGTATTGGTCACGCGGAATATAGTCCAGCTTGTAACGCACATCCTGTTTGACAAATGTCACTGTATCCGGCTTTATCAAATTATTAACCTGGTAATCCTCCTGGCCAACAACGCCAGTGAATGTTGTTGATCCTTCATAAGGGATCAGATCAGGCTCAATTATTTTCTTACCTATCAATTCATTCAGCCAAACAAGCCCATCACCGGCCTGCGAGCCGCTGACAGTCTCAAAGTCGCGGGCAACAATCCCGGAGGCGTAATACGCCCCCGTGATTAATTGCGTACCTGTGTAGGCCATAATGGCTACCTTTACAGTTTGTCCATATATCCAGCAACAGACAGAGCAACGGCAGATCCTGTCACCTTGTAGTCAACGCCTGTGGAGGCATCATATGGACATACCAGGTTTGTTGTTTCAACAACTCCAGCGACAGCGCCAGATGCCCTTACATAGCCCGCTGAGGCGCTTGAGCTTCCAGGACGGATCTCAAGGGTGTCATCAGCTGCTGTAGGCGTGAACAGGCAGAGCAGGTTTACCATTCCGGATGTGTTGGCAACATTTGGAACGCCACCGCTCATATCAACTGCTGCAAAAGTTGCTGAACTCCCGGCAGTAATGTCTGTGGCAATTGCTACGTCATAGAACATCCAGCGATCCTTGTCGGCGCCCTGCTGGCGGAACTCAAGGAAGTCAGATGAACTGTCAGTCAGAACTGCGCCAATCCTGCGAAAAACATCATATCCGCTGGGAAGCGAAGGTGAGGTAAAACTGGTGGAAAGCAGGCACGCAGCACTATTATGCCTGGTCGAGTCACCAATAACATATAGTGCGTAGTGCGTATCAGCAGCTACAGATCCGGTATCAAGGCCATTGGCGCCATTTATTGTGACATCAGCATTCAACGCGGATGAAACAACAATGTCCCAGACATTGGTGGAATCACGCGCCTGTCCGGCAGCAATTGCAATATTCTCGTCATCAGTGCGTGACAATTCCAGCCCGACAAGGTATTTTTCGCCGAGGTTTACAATAGGGGTGTTGGTCATTTTTTTACTCCTGAATCAAAAAAAAAAGGGGGGTGGGCGCCCCCCCCAAATGGTTATAGAGGTAAAGCCACCATCATCGCGTACTCGTCAACCAGCTTTTTCCCCCAAATCACGTCATGGACCATGCCGCGACTATTTTGGCCAAACTGGCTACCGAAATAGGTTCTCAGCGAACATCCAGAAACGGGGTCTGTGCTTCGTGCAGTAGGAAACGGTGTTTCTTCAGGAAGTCTCGGCATTGCCATGTAGAGCGGGTTACCGGCCATTATCAAACCGCAACGGTGGGAAGGCAGGACGGTACACTGCATGCCGGCCACAATGGCGGTGTTGATGTTCTGATCTTTGCCGGCAGTAGCCTGCAGTGCTGGATATATGCTGACAGTTACCTGTGACGCACCTGTAGACGCTGCATCAGCAGTTGCACGGAACTGTACAGGATTCTGTGACTGCTCATGGCCAATGTATGTCAGGAAGCGCAGGTCGGTCTGGCCTGAAACGCCATCGCTGAACTGAAACTTGTCATAGGCTTTCACGGAATCTGCATCGCTTGCCCCGTTTGTGCCGCTGAAAGTGATTGATGTTACAGCCCCAGCCGAATTGGTGGTTGTTGAAACAACAGTCAGAGTTGAACCATTGATCCCCTCAGAGCCGGCTGTGTGGGTCGGCAACAGGTTGGACTGATACCAGTCACAATTAGAGAAGCGACCTATTTCCCAGCTCATCGCCTCTTTGTTGTTCCTTTCCAGAGCAAACTGATTCAGGCCTGAATTGACAACACGCGGGAATGACAGATCATCAAGAATTCCCACAGTATTGTCTTTGGCCGCACCAAAGTTGCGGAACAGGGCAAGTGCATTTGCAAGCTGTGAATAGCTGGATATCGGTGTAACCCCGTCACCATAAAAACGGAATGTTTCCCGTTCACATACCTGCGCAATGTTTGCCTCAACCTTGGTGCCCAGTTCGGCCATTGCTGACTTTCCGAACTTTTCCATGTAGTCGCGGGCATTAAAAATGAACTGCTGCGCTGTAAAATTGTATGCCACAGACTCAGCATTGTTCACCGTCAATGAGTTTGTGAGCTGCTCAACATCCTGGAAGGAAACAACAAGACTTCCTGTTGTGGTAAACCTTGGAGGCTGATCAAATGTAACCGTACTGCCTAACTGTTTCTCAATCTTGTCAAAGTCTTTGAATTTAGAATTTGAAAGGTTAAGAAATGCAAACGAATTGACAAGCAACGCAAGGTCGCTGTCATTGTAAGTCTGGACATCCTGAAAAATATTCGCCATTGCCTTGCTCCTTGGCTATTTAAAATTCCAAGCAACGGCCGTTCTGTGGTGTCCTGTCTAACCCCTAAGCCAGGGCTGATTACGCAAGTCACTCACACTCATACGGCCATTTGCAGCGGTGTTATTGCCAGGTTGCATACGGTCCAGAGGAGGTGAGGTAAGTGCGCCTGATTCCTGCGCAGCGGCTGCCTTATTCGCGGCAATGCTGCTGGCGATTCTCTGAAGCTCGGCTTGCGCCTGCTTCGGTGCACGATTTGACAAATGGTCTATGGTTGCGAGCTTGGTGGGATTTTTGGCCAACTCATACATGACATCTGCAGCGTTGTCCAAATTTGCAACAAGGTAGACGATCTGGGGGAATGATGTCGGATCAAACTCCTTCATCACGGTGTCAAAATCCTCATAAGATTTTGCACCCTCAGCCATCCGTGACTCGTAGGCATCGGCTACCTGCTTCATGTGATCCTGGAGCTGTCGCTCCTGCATCTCACGGTTCAAACGTTCCTGAACCTGCTGGTATACCGCGTCTACATCCACTTCCCTTGTGCTTTCACCATGCGCCCCGGCCTGGTTCCGCTGGGCCTGCAGTTCTTCCAGCTTCTTCTGAAATTCAGCTTCAGCTTGTCTGCGTGCCTTTTCTGCGGCCTCTGCCTTTGCGCGTCCGATAAGTCCATTTACCTCTGACTGTCCAAGCATTTTCTCGGCCGGTGCAGTTTCCTGCGCCTGCTGCTGGACAGAGTCATCCTGACCCATTCCTTCCATATACAACTCCATTTGCACTATTAACCCGCGTGTGGCGGTAACTTCCCTGTTTCAGTCAGGTGACTGCCCATTTTCCCGCATGGGTGCGTTATGCCCGCAAATGATTTGCGGTGGTAATACAAATATAATACAGCAGCAGGCGTGCATCAACAAAGATGCCATTATTCTTTATTGGTGTTTTCATTTTTCATATTCATAACCCTGGCCAGCGTATGTAAACTTTCAACCGCTGTTCGGGCCTGCTCTGCATCAATCTCCGATTTCTTCATCATTTGTTCGACGTCAATATTTTGAAGGCGTGCCAAAAGCTCGGTAAGGTCCATGTCAATCTTTTGCTGATCCTGTTGTGCCTTCACCGCCTTAAACTGTGAATCCTGCCTCATCTTCTCCAGATCCACTTCAGCAGATGTCGGGGATTGTGCCTCCTTCATCGCCTTCATAGCCTCGGCCGTTTCCTTGTCCGCAAGCGCCTTTGAGTGCTGCATTTGCATTTGCATCTGCATCTGCTGGATCTGCTGTTGCATTTGCTGCATCTGGGCCTGTCCTTCACTTTGCTTTTGCTCATACTTCAGGGCTTTGGCCTTCAGCTCATCTATCCCCCTGATATCAATATTATCGAGAAGGACGCTCAATCCTTCATCATTGATGAATTGCGCGAACCGTTCAGACGCCTGCATCAGGTTGACTATTGTTTTCAGTGCCAGTTCCTTCTGCATGGCAAAGTTGACACCCGTCTCAACCTTTACCTGCAGACTATTTGGGTCATAGTTCATATATATTGACCCTTCGCGGTTGATCAGCACATAGGACCGCTTCCCGCTCGGCTCAAGCACAGGCAACGACCGTGGGGTGCGGTAATACTTTGGGATCAGGTCCAGAATTATCTGTGCGACACGGTTAAGTCCCTTTATGTAGCCGACAATATATGGAACTGACGCATTGTTTGACTGTATCGCACCCATGGCTATGGCAGCACCAGATATCTCCTGCCTGTTCACACCCTGATTTGTGTCGTATGACCCCAGTATGACCTGTGTCATCTCATCAGACATGCGGAAAGCATTGGTTATCTCTGGCGGGATAGGCGCCCTCATAACCTCCCGGGGTGGGGGCAATGTCACTTCTGGCGCATCCTGGTCAAGAAAGTGTTTATACACCAGAGTATTCGGTACCTGTGGGTCAGTGTATGCCTTCTCGTAGCCTTCCGGGATGGATTCAAGAGCCACAATCCACTTGTGTTGGACAAGGTTCTCAAGCTCATTTGCCAGCGACTGTCCAGCAAAGTTTTTTAGTTCCTGTATGCCTTTGGCATGGTAAACATATGGGCGCGTCATCTGATATTGCATGTTACTTTCGTTGATCCACGCGCTGTTACCGTCAACAAACACAAGCGGTAAATGTTTATAGCTGGTGGTTTTGTGATCAAGTATCTTGTTTTCACACAGCCGGTACCGCTCAATAGTCTCAATCGTGGTTTTACGCTCATTGATAACCTGTGGTGGCTGCTCAAGTATCCCCTGTTTTTCCCATTCAATAAGTTTTCGATCATACTCTTTTTTGACCATTGAATGGCCATTGGTCAACTTAACTATGGTTTCATTTTTCTTTGCCTTCTCGTAATAATCACACACAAGGATGATTTCCTCGCGCTCATCACGGTATGACCAACCAAAGCCAGCGATGTTCTTTGAATAGCTCATTGTTTCGGCCAGATCCTTGCCATGCTCTTCTTCAAAGCGTTTACGTGACATAGGAAATACCTGAAAACAGAATGCACCATCGCCCTTGTGTGATTCCCGTGCCAGTGGGTCAAATCCGCAAAGCGTGGGGTCAAATACGCGGTCAACGTAAATGTTCTGTTCGAAACTCATTTCGTTGACATAATCGGTGTAAACCTCCATCACCGAAAATCCGCCGGCAAGCAGGTCTGAGTAAATGTTGTACTCGAGCTTGTCATTACTTGCATCAAAGAATATGGCGCGAAGGTGCGCCTCCATGACATCAATGGTTTTGTTGAACTCTGGCGTCAGCATATTAATGGGAACGCCATCTGCGGCCCGTACAGTCAGTGACGGTTGCTGTTTGGCAAACTCACCACGCAATCGGGATACAAAGGATTCCAGGATATTGTATTCAGATGTCGGCTTCCCCATGTCGCGCAGTATTTTGATATCACGCTGCGAGAGAGAGGTCTTAAAAACGAATTTCACATAGTCGTGAAAGCGCTTATAGTTATCATTAAAATATGTATGCGCCTGCTCGATCCGTTCCTTGATCTGCTTCAAACGATCAGAGGAATCCTTCCCAGTCTCCGCCATGTCTCGCTCTCCGTGCGATTATTTGTTTTAGAACTCCGTCTCTCAATTCCTTACTTGTGCTACTTTCCTGCTCAACTCCAGCATCAGGCTTGACCTGTTTTGCAATGTAGACCATATCTACAGCATCGTACAAAATATCGGCAATATCATCGTGTGCATGTGTATTGTTTGCCGTAATTTTGGACAGATGCGTCAAAAATAGTTCCTTGTGCCTGGCATCAGTGTTTATTGAAACAAGCCTTTGCGCAAGATATGGCTGCATTCTCAGGAATCTCTCTGTCTTTGATCCTGATGCAGATGTCCTATTTATCCCCCTGATAGTCAAGCCACGGATTGATCGTAATGTTGACACCATTGTAACACCCGTTGATTTTTTCTCGATACACGCCAGCATCGGCGGTACCTTGAACAGGCAGCATTCCTGCCAAAAATCAAGGAATTCTGACTCCAGATCCTTTGGGTCAACCCTTATCTCACGCACGTCAATTGAGTGCAGGCCAAGCATGCCGGCCTTGCGCCCCATAGTCTCAATCTCATATATGCCCCAGAACCCAAATGCCGTTGCATCATTGTATGTCTTGTCGGTCTCGGCAGTGTCAACCGTGATGAATGTCTTGAGCATTTCAGGATAGAAGTCCAGCTGCTCTATCCACTCGGGCTTGAACAGCCCGCCACCTGCTGGCAAAGGGTCTTGCTGAAACTGTGAGGCAAAGACGTATGGCGACTTTTCCTGAAGCTTTTCCAAAAATTCCGTTGAATGCACCTCCGGATAAAGGGCATTCCCAGCCTCATCCAATGATTTTAATATAACAGATTGCCAAGGGTAGGTATCATTGCCTTTCATTAAAAAATCGGACAAGTCTGACTCGTGTATCCTTTGACCAATAAATACAATGGGTACTTTTTTCCCCCTGGTACGTTGCCTGATTGTTTCCTCATAATTCCTTATTACTGATTCGCGAATTGTATCAGAATGTGCTGCATCAGGCTTGATTGGATCATCAACTATGACTGCGCCACTGAACCTGTCCACGGCAGGCAATCCAGCATCAGATCCCGTAATAGATCCAGAAGACCCAAACCCCCTTACAGTGCCGTTTTGAGTCGTAACGAAATGATCCTTTGCCCTGCTGTCCTTTTTTATTTTTACATCAAAAAGATAACCGTATATGGGTGATGAAACGATTGATTTGATAAATGCGGTGTGTTTTGCAGCTAGGTCGTGTGAATAGGATATGTAAAGAAAGTTGCTGTCTGGGTAGTGTGCCAATGTCCATGCCACCCAATGACATACAAGTATTGATTTACCATATCCAGGGGGCAAGTTGATGATTAACCTGTTTCCCTCGTCCTTGGATCTGAATATTCGTGTCAATTCACGACAAACCACAATATGATGTGACTCACGTGAAACAGGTGATGAAACAATAAAATCCCTGCGGGTAAGGTACTTGAAAAAATATTTGGTAAATTCCAGGAAAGAACCTTTCAGTTTGCAGCTTAAATCAACATTTTCATAATCCATTAATTAATGCCATAATGTGTTTTGTATATGTTATCACAAATGAAAAAAGAAACAATGTTTGATCAAATCTGGAAACCCATACTTGGTTATGAAAATTTATATGAAGCCTCAAATGATGGTCAAATAAGATCATTCCACGACAAGAAAATCAAGAAACAATCGCTTTCCTCAAACAAAAAATATTTTAGAGTTACTGTTACCAAAAACAAAGTTTCCAAGCAAATTACAGTACATAGGTTGATCGCATGGGCGTTTCTTGGCAAGCAAGAACATGGCGTCGAGGTAAGGCATATTAACGGAAATTCCCATGATAATTACATAAGCAATCTAAAATATGGCAGCAGATCAGACAACATGCAGGATGCAATTAGACAAAATACATTTTCGATGGGTGAAATACATCATTCTGCAAAATTAACCAAACAAGATGTCATTGAAATTTATTTAAATCCTGATGATTATCGAAAAATAGCATCTATGTATAATATTCATCCATTTACAGTTCATAAAATAAAAAGAAGAAAAATGAGGAAAATTGATACAGAACATATCAAGGACCTAAAACCAGTTTCATTGGATTACAGTAAAAAAGGTAATTTATCCAACAAACAAAAAGAAATCCTCAATAACAATAAAATATCACAAAGAAAAGCAGCGAAGTTATTAAATGTCTCACAAAGGACTATCTGTATGTGGAGGAATCAATAATCTTTTTTATATTTTTCATCAAGCTCACGCCTTAGCCTTTCGACCTCCTGCTTGATGCGGTGGTTTTCCTCATTCACTGCCTCCACATCCTGCGTTCGCCACCGTGCGCGTGTCTTTAGCCAGAATATCTGTGCTGACAGGTCGTCCTGCTGCACGGCCTTGTTGAACAGCTTTTGCGCTACAGCAGAGTTGGCCTCGATGCGTGCCTTGCGCATCTCGGGTTCGTAGTGCTTGAAAAGCGTGTCGACACATATCCCAAGATAGGACGCAATGTCCTCCTGTGTGTGGCCAAAGCTGTACAGAGCGGCAACCTGCGACCGGGTCTTGTCACTAGGCTGATGCTCGATTCCCTTTGCCATATCCATCCTCCATGATGGCCTTTTTACCAGTGTACTGTTCCCATCTTGCTATGATAACTGAAACATACTGTGGTGACAGTTCCATCATATGGCATTTGCGCCCAGTCTCCTCGCAAGCGATGAGCGTTGAGCCTGAGCCTCCAAAAACATCAATGATATTTTGATTTTTTTCGCTGGAGTTTAATATGCATTCTTTTATTAACTCGACCGGCTTCATTGTTGGATGCAAGTCGTTTTTTAATGGCTTGTCTATTTCCCACACGGAAGTCTTGAACTGGCCTTTTCCATAAAATTTATGCGTTCCATTGGATTTCCAACCATACAAAATTGGTTCATGCTTATAGTTATAATCGCATCGACCCAATACGTGATTATTCTTTACCCATATCAACATGTGCTTGAGCAAGAAACCAGCGTCACCAATAGCCATCATCATCATCAAGTCGCCACCTTGAGGAGAGAAAATATAATAAGATGATTTATTATCTAATATTGTATAAGCATTTAATAATACTTGCAGCCAGAATTCATTCATTTCTTTTGGCTTTTTCGAATCGTTCTCAATAGCATTGGGACAGGCCATAGGCTTACCAATGCTATTGAGATATTTATTTTTTTCTGTGTACGAAACACCATATGGCGGATCAGTAACAAGCAAGTCAGCCTTATTTCCATCCATCAGCTTTTCAACGTCATCAATCATTGTGCTGTCGCCACACATCAGACGATGCTCGCCCAACAACCACACATCCCCCAGTTTTGTGATTGGCTCTGCTGGAGCGTCTGGCACATCATCAGGGCCGCACTGTCCAGCATCCAAAACCTCTAGCGTAAATGATGCAATCTCGTCAGGCTCAAATCCCGTCAGTGATATGTCAAAGCCGTTGTGTTCAAGCCTCTGGACTTCCTCAAGCAGGATTGTGTAGTTCCATCCAGCATCGAGCGCCAGCCTGTTGTCAGCGATCACGTAGGCGGCTTTCTGGTCTTCAGTCAGGCCGTCCAGCACAATGCAAGGAACCTCATCAATGCCACACACCTTGGCTGCCTCAACCCTGCAATGTCCTGCAATGATGGTATTGTTCTCGTCCACCAATACGGGATTTGTAAACCCAAATTCATTGATGGAATTGATTACCTTTTGAACCTGCTCAGGCGAATGTGTACGGGAATTGTTGGTGTATTGAGCAAGATTGGCTATTTTTTCCCTTTTATACTCCCGAAGGGAGTTTGTTTTTTTCGTCATATTTTTTTGCATCCTTGCTTTTCGTCTTTTCAATATCCTTTCCGGAAACAACCTTTGGAATTTCTATTTCACCCTTTCCCATGCACAGCGGACAGTCCATTTCCTTCCCGCCAGTATCAGTTCTTGACCATGCGGATCCAGTCTTGTACATCTTCTTTTGCCCGTTGCACCTGAAACACCGCTTCATCATTCACCTCTCGCATCCCTGATTTTAATAACAGTAACAATTACCATGATAAGCACTGTTTCAATGCCTGATGATGATATAAGCAACGTATGAATTTCATCCATGGACAGTTTTCCATCATCAAGACAGGCAAACAGGGATGCCAAAAACTGAACTGTGCTGATAATTGTGGTTGTTCCGAGGATTTTGTTCAGATGTTTTTCGAGAAAATCCATTTCTCCCCCCGCTTTCAGTAATAGGACCGATTGAGCCATCCTTTCAGATATTTTCTGAGCTTTGGATTCCGGTCTGCAATAATGCGATATTTGCCAGCCGCCTCGCTTTTGAGTGCTGCCAGGAGGATGGCTGGATTTGCTTTATTGATGGCATCAATACTTTTGTGCCCAATAACCCCATCGACAACAAGCTCCTTTGTTGATGCCGCGCGCACTGCATTTTGTATACAGCAGTGGGCAGCATGAAACCCCATGTTTACGGACAGGCTAAACAGTTTTGTGGCGATACACTGGGCATGGATGCGCCCGTACCTGAACCTGTCCCAGAACTGCCGTCGATAGATTGCAGCAGCATCCTCCTGTTTAAGGGAGCGTATGTCATCCGTGTCAACATGACCATCACCATTAAAGTCCACATCCCTATGGTCTTGATTGGATTTGTCTGCCAAGCCGTGCAGGAATCTCAAAGATATCCCGTATTTCGTTGCCCCACCTGGATCGTCCGGATCAAGGGAGATACCACCTTCGTGGCTAAGGACAACGGGCATGGCAAGATCAAAAATGGCCATCAAGCATCCTGCGAGTTACGCTCCTGGATAAAATATTACCACAACTTTTTGCAACTGCAATTTGCATCTTGCATATATTTGCAATTGCAAAAAAAATACCATTAATTGTTATTGATATGATAATAATTAATGTTATAATATTGTCATACATTGGCCAAATGAGCATAAAAAAACAAATGACTAGCAAACATATAGAACAAGTAATAACAAAATATGATCTATTGTTTGAGCAGCGATTAACACGTACAGAAACGCTGTGCGAGAAACTAGAACAAGATATGACAGAAATACGCGTTTCATACCGGTGGCTTATCGGCATTATGATTGGCGGATTTTCTGGCATGTTTGGGTTGATGGCCCATGGGTTCAAATGGTGGAGTTAAAAATGAGCGAACATATAATTGATCATGAAGTGCGCATCAGGCTGCAGGAGGCCATATCTGAAAAACTGGATAAGCGCTTTGACCGCTTGGAAGCAAAGATGGACAGCAACTTTCACTGGGTTTTGGGTTCAATTCTTACAATGACAATTGCCACGATAACGCTATTTGGCGGCGTCATATTTCACATGGCTAAAATGGTTTAAGGAAAAGAAATGAAAGCCAGAAACGAACATATTGACCACGAAGTGCGCATACAAATGATTGAAAACGCAATATTACGGATTGAACAAAAGTTTGACTTAATTGATAAAAGATTAAATTCAATTGAGAATAAATTTGACTTCTTTGATTAAAAGTTTACCAATATGTTCATTAAATTGAATGACAAAATTGATTCAAAATTCATGTGGACGTTGGGCGTAATACTTGCCACCAACACGCTGCCGATAATATTCCATGCTGCAAAATTGATATAAGGGCAAAAAGTGACCAGACGCGCAAAAACAATCAGCATTAGCGTTACCGACGAAACTTTGAGACAACTTGAATATATTGCAAAGCATTTTAACGAAAACCGATCCGCCATCATCTCGCGTGCTGTACAGACTTTATGCGAAAGGCTCGAAAGGTTAGAAAATGGGGATAAATAATGGTAACAGCTTTATGGGTTGTATTTTTTCTGATAATTCTGGGTGTCATCTAGCTCCAGGCCAAAATACTCACAAAAAACAGTCTTTGCTTCATATTCACCCCTGGCTATTTTCCATTGGTATCCCATTTTAAGCAGATAGGCGCCCCAATATTTCTGCTCAGGGGTGAGGGTACCATTGGGTGATTTCATCTCAATGTAGAGGCCGTGGTACCCATTCAGGGGAACAGGGAACTCAAGGTCTGGAAATCCCCTTGAGGTGCCCATTTTCTTAAACTTGGCGCCTTCCCTCATGCTTCGCAGACCCCCGTTTGGGGAGTGGTGGAGGCGATAACCAAGTTCGGCAAGGATAGGTGCGCACCAATGTACGAACCTGATCTGCGTTGGCTCTTCCTTCAGTCGCCCCAAAGAAGCCCGGGGCGGCGTTTTCTTCTCAGCTCCATTGTCAGGTATAGGGTCTATAGATTTATCGCCGTACAGGCCCTCGTATGCGCCCCAAAACTTTTTACTGGGCCTCCATTGCGCCATCCTTTGGCTCCTTAATGGTTTTTCCATTCATACTGGCCATAAATCTTTTTCTCAGGTCCTTTAGTGTGCCGTTACGTTTTGACCGATAAATGGCCTGAGACAACGCAACTGGGTCCAGGCTGATAAGTGTACAATAAAACCCAAACATCTTGTTTTGAGGGTTGATAAAGGCCTTTGCATTATTCCGAAGTCTTAAATTTGCCTCATTTGGTTTTGTCTTTTTTATCCCACGCATAACACAGCTCATCAAATATTGATCATAAACGATCTCTTTGCAGCGTCGGGACCCATCCTTATGATTTTTTGGGAACTGTTTAGACTGAGGCAGTCTTTTTTCCTTCATGTCCCCCAGGTCTGTATATTCGCTTTTCTTGTTACTATCCAAATGGATAGTGATGGAATGAATGTGGTTATTTTCGCGATAAATGTATATGCCGCTGGCGATACCCTCTAATTCAGGCTTTCCATAATCACTAACCAGATAGAGCGGATATTCTTTGATCTTTGGATCGTGCCCATTTTTTGGAATAAACAGGTCATCAATGGCTTGCAGAATAATACTGGCAATAAGTGATCTACTTCCGTATGCGTCCTCTTTGCTTCGACTATCCATAAATCCATGTCTCCATTGTATGATTTTAAATCACATTACGTTTTTTTTTGTACTGTATTCTCCTGTGCATTGTTTCGTGCCATTTCCAGTGCTTCTTTTAGGTTAATCCATGAAAACCCCGTAACCAGTGCAATTGATTTAGGCAGCGCCATGTCTGAGAACGCATTAGAACAAAACTTGATCAGCACAGCAACGTCAGACTGGATTTGCTTCCGACAAAGCGGCCACGGGTCATTTTTGTATAACTTGTCCTTCAGTGAAGCGGTCAGCGACTCTAGCGCCCTTGCAACATCCTTATCCATTATTTCACTTTGCCCCCTTGTTTAAATTATGCCCTCTTACCATGAAGCATTTCCCAGCTTGGATGACCGGGACCCCACTCTATGGCTGTGCACTTTGTGGGAATTGGAGAATTCGTAATGTTCGCAGCATCTTTTTGCTCAGAGATTGTTCTCTCATCAATAACCCATTTCAAAAAAGCTGCCTTCCAGTCTGCCCGCCTCCAAGAGTGCGCCTTTGCGTGTGCCATAAACCCATCCAAAAGATCATCAATGTCCAGGTTCTTTTTCCTGGCCTTCTCTTGTGCTTCATTACTGATCAGCTTGGCTTTTGATTTTGGGCAGTAAGACAGGGAGGGAGAAGCCGCGCTTTGTGCGGCGCTGCTCTCTCTTTTCTTTGTAATATTATTTATTTTGTATTTATTTCTTTTATAGGTGCTGTTTACCAGTAACCGGTTTTCCGTTAACGGTTTTTCAGGGCACGGTGATGTGGATAACTTTTCTGTTTTTTGTAAGTCTATGTTTTTAAAGTCACTTCCATCAAACACGTCCATGACAAAGTGTGAAAATCTGCCATTAGTGCCTCTTTTTTGTGCTGTAGTGATCAATCCGTGATCTTCTAATCTTGATAGATATTTGTCCAGCTTGTCGCGGCCAATATTGCCCTGTTTTTGGAGGTGTGACTTGTGGAATTCCCACCCTTCTGGCAGGTGGATCAAGTAAAGGTAAAGGCCAATCAAGGCATAATCCTTGAGTCCTTCAATGACATGATTTGGTATGGCGGTATAACCGCCTTTTTTTTGTCCGATAACGTATTTTTGCACTGACATAGCTTACATTTCCTTCTGTTAGTAGTTGCCCTCCTGTGCCAGTCAGTTATAATTGACTCATGGCAGTGGAGGCCAATCTGGATTGTATTTGTGCGGGTGGCCTGGCAGCTGCCCGCAACGTCTAAACCTAGATATTACACCCAAACACCAAACTTCCCAAATATTTCTCAAACAATCAAAGATATACCATCTTTTGGTTCGCTTTTTATATCTATGTGGTACTATATTCTAATAATAAAAAGGGGAGGGCCTGCCATGTATCATGGGAGAAAGTTTTCAAAATTAATGGGGCTGGAGGTCATGCAAATGCACGTGCGCCTTCCTGCGTCAGAGCATTCATTTCTAAAAAAAGTTGCTCAAATTGAGGGCGTATCAATGAACCATGCGCTGATATTGATACTGGAGAATGAGAGAAAAAGGTATAACAAAAGATTTGCCACAAAGCGAGAAAAGTAGTACCATAGTTATATATAAAAAAGGCCAGCAGGCTGCAACCTTCTGACCTTGAAGTGTTCAAAACCGACTAAGGATAAAACATGAACAGCGCTAATATAGCGCACGATGATGTGCGCACGCAACAATCAATAAAAGAACAGGAAGTTATATTTTTAAAGGACGGAACTATTTTTTGCCCAGTGTGTGAATGTTTTCACCAAAACCACACATGGTGTCAGGCAAATTTTGATATTGATTGCGGAGGGGAAGGAGCCCTATGACCACGAATAAATCTATCCAGATAAACAATCTGATCAATGATCTGGTCAGCTGGTATGCCACATCCAGCAATACTGACCGTCAGTTAAAACTTTATGTATCCGATATTCCTGAACAGGATTTAAACAATCTTGCTGGCCTGATTATTTCTCAGGATGACGACTACGCAGCAGAGTCAACCGGATTTGATAATGATGATTTTCAGCGCTCAATGCTTCCGGCACTTATAACCGCTTTGCGTGGCAAGAAAAACGGGTACACCTCTGAAGAATTCCGAGACATATGGACAAGCGGGGTTCGCTCTTACCTCATGCCAGTTATGCAAAAAATGATCGATGAAGTTATTGACGATCTGAATGGAGAGCAGGGATGCCATATAAAACTTGTGTGGGACAGGAAAGCCGAAAAAACCATGGAAATAAGATCCAGTACATAAAGAACACAATAGGAGTGATTTTACTTTTTGGATGGATCTTATACATGCTTTGGGTAATGACTGGATAATGACTGGATAATGAGGTAACAAATGGCACTAAGAGGCGTAAAACCTGAAAAGATTGAAAAGAGACTGAAAGCCTTTTTCTATGGGGCGGCAGGCGTTGGCAAGACAACTGCTGCAATCAGTTTTCCAAAAGTATACTTGATTGACACAGAGCGTGGCGCAGAAAACGCACAATACTCCGAATTGATTTCAAAAGGCGGAGGCGTGGTATTCCAGACGTCAGATTTTGATGAAATGGTCAAAGAAATCCGGGCGCTACTTTCTGAAAAGCATGATTTCAAAACATTGGTCATCGACCCTCTTACAATCGTATATAACGACCTTCTTGATCAGTCCGCACTAAAGGTGGGGACAGAGTTTGGGCGCCACTATGGCGAAGCAAACAAGAAAATGAAAACGCTCCTCAATCTTTTGCTTAGGCTGGACATGAACGTCATCATTACAAGCCACGCAAAGAATGAGTACAGCGAAGGGATGAAAGTTATTGGCCAAACCTTTGATTGCTACAAAAAGCTGGATTACCTTTTTGACCTTGTTTTTGAGGTTGTAAAAAGAGGCAATGAAATAAAAGCTCTTGTGCGCAAATCCCGTGTTGAAGGATTCAAAGAGAGCGAGTTATTCCCGTTTTGTTACGATGAAATAGCAAAACGCTATGGACGAGAAATTATTGAGCGTGACGCTGTTGCGCAGGAGCTTGCAAGCGAAGAAGATGTCGAACGCGCCAAAAAGCTGATTGGACTACTAAAGACTCCGGAAGAAACTGTCCACAAATGGCTTGAGAAGGCACAATCGTCGGCGCTTGAGGAAATGCCAAAGGGCGCAATCACCAAATGTATTGATTATATGCAGAAGCAAATAGGGGAAACGCAATAATGGAAGATTTCGGATATAAACCAATGTCAGAAGATGAAGCAACAGCACACAGGTTTCAAATGCTTGAGCCAGGGATATATGATGCAACGATAGAGTCATATGAGGGTAAAATGGCCAGCACTGGCAATCGAATGGTTGTATTTACAGTCAGGGTCTACGACAAAAACAGCCATCACCACGACCTAAAAGACTACATGACGTTTACTGACTCGATGACATGGAAGCTACGCCACCACTGCATTGCGGCCGGCCTTGTATCAGAATTTGAGAGTGGGACCTGGCATCCCAAAATGTCAGTCGGCAAAAACTTACGCGTTAAAGTCGTCATCGATAAGGGTAAAGAAATACCTGTCAACAAACTAAACGGAAAGCCACCTGGTAGCACATATCATGATCGCAACATGATTGATGATTACATTTCAGATGGCTCGACAGTTGCGCAGGTAACTGAAATTGATAATAATTTTAATGACGAAATACCATTTTAACTGGTATCATAAAAATTTTGGATGATGTCGATGGATACGATTATCGAAGCACTGGCGCTGCTGGATATGGCGTCCTCCGATATTTTGGCGGTCAAATCAAATGATGCTTTGGCAAAAATATATGTGGCTCAAAAGATATTAAGGGAAATATACAGTGACATTGAAAGCGAATTATGTAAAGAATGTGATCAATGATCTGGTAAAAAGAAAACAAAACTGTGATGTGGAAAAAATAAAGTGTCAGTCTCTTGCAGATGGTTATGACAGAGAATCAAAAGAACTTGAAAAAATAATTGATATTCTTACACAGAAATTTTTAACTGAAAATTAAAAAGGGCAATGAGAATGGCAAAACAAAAAAAACATGAATTAAATCTTGATGACTGGGTAGAGGTGAAAAAAAAAACGAGAATTTCAAAATCAGACCCACATAAAATACGTGTAGGGGTCACGAAACCAAATACGAAAACAAGTAAATCGTCTCATATGATTATCCATATACATAATGAAATGATTGATAGGCTGAATCTTCCTGCAGACAAAAAAATAAATTTTTTATGTCATAAAGATAATCCATTAAGGATTTTATTGTTTAGATCACCAACAGGAAATAAACTTATAACTCCCAGAAACTCTTGTATGTCAAGAGTTGTTTTTTCAGTTAATCGTGATGTTTTCCCTATATCAGAAAATATAATCAGCGTGGAACCTATTTTCCATGCCAAAAATAAAAACAGTTCTGCAATGCTGGAGCTGGATATCAGCGGTTTATATGAATAATAAAGGCGTATACTTTTCCGGTGACGGTAAGGGCGACTACAAGACAATAGGGCCACCATTTACGGCAGTCGCGGCGTTGACAGCGAAACGCAGGTAAGGTTATTAAGGGCTTGATAGGTTCCCCTGAAATAAATTAACCGCCGCCCTAAGCCTTCTCGGGCTAGCTTGTGCAATTCAGGCCGATTGCCAATTTTTAATTTATTGTGCTTAGGATAGAAAATGAGTGAATGGATAAGCGTTAAAGAACATCTGCCTAAAATAAGCATATACGCACCTCCTGTGGTAGTTATTTATAACTCCATATGCCAACATTGCCAAAATCCATCCACTGATGACAAATGTAAACTAGGGATTGCATGGCTTCTTGATATTGAAGAAGGCCTTCCAATGTGGGGATTAGTAGACCCTCATTCCGATATTAATATATATGAAATAGATAAAATTGATGATGGTAATTCCAAAATTGAAATAAACGTAACGCATTGGATGCCAGTGCCGGATGCGCCAGAGGTGATATATGAGTGACATTACAAAAAATTGCCCATTCTGCGGATCTTTTACGGGAATCATTATTCATGATGCAAGAAACAGATTTGAGTCATATCAGCCCGTCTGCATGAATGAAGAATGCAGAGCGCAGATGCCAGAATTTCATGACGCAAAACTGGCAGTTGAGGCGTGGAACAGGAGAGTGAGCGATAAGTGAAATCAGATTTGCCGAAGGTATGCTGGTGGGTTTAAAGCTGGCATTAAAAATATTTATGGATTCTGACGAGGATTGTGAGACACACGTTTTGAAGGGCGCAATTGCCGCGCAGGAAATGTTTATTGAAGAATTGAAAAAGAATATCAATGAGGTTAGCGGTGAGTGACATTCCAATGACAGACAAAGACTATTGGATTATTACGAAAAATACAAAAAATATCAGGCCGGTGTTATTAATCATACTTTGAGTCTTGAGGATTTATTACGATTGATCTACTTGATCCGTGGGGATGGTGAGCGATGAATGACAATTTAGTGGGCTGTATGTTGGTTGCAGGGATAATGTTTATTATCATGACGGGAATTGTATGCGGGACAGTTTATAATCTTGCGACATATAAAATTGATCAGGCTGTTTCAACCGCCCATAAAGGTTAGCAGTGAGTGACTTCTGCGAGATTCCATTTTGTTCTAGCAAGAACTGTGGGATAAAAGATAAGCACCGTCATTTTGAGGATGGAATGATCCAGTTTGTATGGGTCAGTCCAGATATACGGCCTGAGTCAGGTAAAATAAAGATCACGTCATTTAATGTACAAATTTCAGATGATGAGCAAAAACCCTGAAAAATCGCTGATTTTATTTGACCACTCTTAGGCGTGATAGTGAAACCTATCAGTCTTTTTTCACCGGGACCACCCCAAATCCCGAAAGGGGATGAAATTTTACAGTGATAACTGAGAATGTAAAGAGGAAAAAATGACAATAGTAATCCATGAAATGAACGAGCAAGACCTTCAAGATTTGATGGTCGAACATGAATTAGGCGCTAACGTATTAGATTTTAGGGATGCTGATGCACTGTGGGATTTTCGTTATCATGCGGCGGAAGGAATGGTCAGATTTGGCGGTTCTTTTATGAGTGCTTTGGGTCATGCGTTAATGCACTCTGACTTAAAAAATACCATAAAAATAATGACACAATGGAAATATGAATGTCTTGAACATGCAGAATTGCATCGAAAATTTATAAAACAACGTGATAAACCACGAATGGACGATTGACGGATGATACAAGAAATAAAACTATCAGACGTTTCCTTGCTTTTGGGAATGTGTGTCGGGCTTTTAGGAAGTGCTTTGCAGATTATTCCAGAATCAGATGACAAAAAAGAAATCAAAGAAAAATTTGATGAAATTCAACAAATGATAAATAAAATATACTATCAGGATTACAAATGACAGAATGCCCCCGCTGCGGCAAGCAAAACCCTGCTGAATTGCACACATGCACACCAGAATTTCATCGGCAATCATATTTGATTGGCTTTGCAGATGGCGCTGAAAAACTTACGCATTGGATCAAGTGCAGTGATAGGCTGCCGGACACTGAGGAGTATGTTTTGACGTACTGCGACAACGGTTATCCGAAGATTATTAAAGATGCGCTGTCGCAAACCTCAAAGCAATGGCTTGTGGCTTCGTCGACTAGACAGCCATCACACTGGATGCCATTACCATCCCCGCCTGTTTACCGTGTTAGTGACTCCTCAAAAAATGGCATGGATCCATACGCTGGCACAATTAAAAATGTGCCAAATAAATGATACAATGCGCTGTAACAACACCCGCTACGCATCTTAACAATGCGAACCAGAGCGGGTTTTTTAATTGAGATATGCAAAATGAACCCTTTTGAAAACAAACATCTTGTTGATTTAATAACAAAATCCATGACAATTGAGAGAAAATTAAAACAGGGGGGCTTGTGTGGCGATGATATAATGGTGCTGCTTAATGAAAAACATGAAGCGGATCAAAAGGCTATGGCGCTTTTTTTAAAGCTCTATACTGAACATAAAAAAAACATATAAAAATGGAGCAGCCCGAGTCTTAAATTTTTAGGAAGCAGTGACGTTTCATGCCTGCAATATTAAGTATCTCGGACTGCACGCTAAAGGATATCATCGAATAATACTGAATGCAAAAACAGACAAAATATAATTTAAAAAATCAGGAATTCTGTTGGAGAGAATTTTTCCTTTCTGGCAATGGATGTCGATGATCTTCTTGACAAGAAACCTGTAAATTACTGAAAAACACGTTCCGGTTTGGATTGGGCAATGTTTTTGCTATTCTCTCTGAATATGGAACAACAAATCCATCACAATCAGAAATTAAAAATAATCCAATTTTTTTGTTTTTCATCGCGCGGTAATTATTCCGGATCCAGTATTGTCTGTCATTTCCCCGTCCATTTCTGTATGTGTTGTCGCCAATGTCGGTATCTGCCCGCGAACATTTGGCCTTATCCACATTTGAAGATATTTTGTTATGCAAAGTCCCTGTCCGCCGCCAACAGTAATAACTCCATAGTTTTTAACCTGCTGACCCACTATCTCCAGCATTACAGAATACTTTCCAGCAACTGTGGCCACATATGCGTTGTAAAAACAGGCTTTATGTTGGCTAATCGCAACATCCCATTCTCCTGTCCTCATATTCCGACTCGGTGCTATCGCTGACCCACTCATTGAACTCGTCATCACTGCCTTGAAGGAATTTTTTTTTTCATCATCAGACAGATTCCATGTTTCTATATTTGTCCTTACTACACCGCCTTTTGTTCCTTGACTGACATAGGTCGTGTCGTTTGCATTGGCGCCGGATGCAATAAAAAAAGCTGCCAGCAATGGCACTGTTTTTTTAATCATTTTTAGCTCACTGTAATGATTGCATTTGAGCGTGACATCTTTGTACCGGCCATCTGCGTACTGCCCGATGTGGATGCTGAGTACATATAATTGCCCGCAGACGGAAAAGATACTTGCATATAGGTTCCATGGCTAATACATGTACGCTTGTGTGCCGGGATAACGATATGTTCAGAGATTTTTGTCTGCTTCCCCCCAACATCAAGAACCATCATGTAATTAGCCTCAGTGGTGAACCATGTATCAAAACAGACTAAATGATGACCACGCGCCATAACCGGGGAATTTACGCTAGCATGAACGTTGTCTGCATAGGCTATTACATCGGCTGTGGCTGTTGCTCTAACGCCATGAAATGGGTTGTTTGGCAGATCATAGGTTTCAATGTGGGTCGAGGTTATTCCGCCCTGCATTCCGGGAGGAACAACAACAATAGGGGCGGAAATTGCCGGACATGCGACAGCGACACCTGCGACAATCTGCATAAAATTTAAACTATATTTATTCATATTTAGCCCTTTAGGTCAGTTGATTCATAGACCGAATGGCTGACACCACCAATGACGCCCGGAGTTGTCGTTACAGTTGCCCCAAATAGCTGATTTGGACATGTTGTTTTGCATGCAGTCAGAACAATCAGACACATCCCTACGATAATATTTCGCACAATAGTGCCCTCCAAAAAACTGGAAGGTACTATATTTTTTATAAGAAAACTACATTGACATCAAATCAATCATCCGTATAATGCGCACTTTCGTTAACAAAGTCAGACAAAATTATACTGAACACACATTATTGGAAAAAAAGCAATCAAAGATACTATTCAGCGTATCTTAGCAAAGACCTTCTGGGGTGGTGGGTCGTCGAATGCGCATGGGGTGGTATCAACTCAAAACTCGGTAACAAAAAAAAATATGCTTTTGAAAAAAAAATTGAAGCATCGCAATTTATTGATCAAATAATGAAAAAGCGTAAAAAAAGAGGGTATTGTTTGACGTAAAAAAGGCCGCCGTAGCGGCCTTATCTTAGTTTTATCAGGCAATTGTCTGTGAAAATCTCAGCATGATTCCGTACCAGCTATAGTCACTGGTGGCAGCAGCATCAACCGTTACCTCAATTATGTATTTGCTATCTGCTGTTACGTCAAAAGCCGGACTGTCAACGGCCACATTGGTCAGGTATGGGTTGGCCTGCGTTGCGGTAGCAAGTGCACCAGTAATTGCGATGCTGTTTACAGATACCGCTGCATTGTCCGCATACTCAATCCGATCCAACGTTACTGAATGCGCCTCAAGTGCCAGAGTTGTTATCTGGTAAATAACATCAAAACTGTCCAGCCGGAAGCCCTTGGATGCTGCAGCGCGGATCATGGGCGAAATATCAATACCAATGACGGTAGTATCATCCCCTTGTGTTTTTACCTGCGCATAATTTCCTTGAGCAACGCGTGTGCGCGTCCATGTTCCTGAGGAATAGTTCAGTACATGCTGAAGTCCGACAAACTCCTGATGCGCAATGATGTTTGCCGCGCCCGTATCAAGCAGGAAGTTTGCTGTGGCTGCGCCGGAGTCAGGAATAGTAATAACCTGGTCCTGTCCAACAGATGCAGCATTACTGACTGTCGTATCAAAATCAGCTCCAGCATTAACAGCCAAAAACCTGAAATTTCCGTTGGCAGTCGTAGCAGGATATAGTGTCAGTGATCCAGCTGTTCCGCCTGCTGCAAGTCCAGCCAATAATGAACCGCCATCGACCTGCAATCCACCTGATGTTATATGCTGTGTGCCGGCGCTGTCAGAAATGATGAATTCAGCAGTTGCCTGTCCGCCATCCGGAATGGAAATGACTGTAGCCTGGCCATGAGCTGCGTTTGATACAGTTACAGATGTATTGCCGGTATTGGCAATAGCTTTCAGGATCAGACTGCCTTTTGCAGCAGTAGTCGGGTACAGATTGAGGATTCCTTCCGTACCGCTTGCGCCAAGGGTCAGATCACCTAGGTTTGTCACATCAGCGGCAGCGCCTGAAAGCGTGCCAGTGGTGTTGGTGAAATGAGCAAGACGATTTGCAACGGTTGGCAACACAACGTCACCAGGGGATGCAGGTGGGACCAAAGACCATGCACCGGATGAATATGACACCTCGTACCAGCCGCACTCATTGGCAGCAGACGCGGATTCCTTGGTCACAACAAGCGCCATGTCCCGCTCATCGAGGACAATGAGGCCCTTGTTGACGGCATTGGTGAGGTAACCAGCTGTGGTCACTGCTGCCACAGTATCATTGGTTTCAATGCGGATAATGCGGGGATAGATCCCAGACTGGCCGGGTTCATTCAACTGAATATTGAGGATCGCCATTTTCAAGTCCTTTTGAAAAGTTTGTCAGTTTAGAGCTTTTTAACCATGTCCATGAGTTTACCATGGTCATCATTAATTTTCTTTTTCGGTGCCTTTTTCATCCCTTCGGACTCGTGGCGGCGCGCCATCTTTTCCATGCCGACCTCTCCGTATGCGGCGCCTGCGGCCCTGCGTGGGTTGTATCCGGCCTTTTCCATAACCCGCTTGTTATATTCCATATTTGCGGGCTTTGCTGCGGCCTTTCCCTTTACCAGCATTCCCTTCATTTTCTCACTTTTTGCCTGTTTCATCCTTTCCCTCCTTCTTCCTTGCCTTCTGTATGGTTATAGCGCGCTCCTGCGCCTGTGCAGACTCAAGGGAGGGATGTTCCCCAAGTTTCCGTGAGCCGTCCTTTGTGTAAAGAATATATCGCCGTCCCTGGCGTTTTATCACTTATGCCACCTTTTCTGCTTTGTCTTTATTGCGCTGTTCTAACTTCATATCTTCCATCTTTTTTTCTGATTGCTGTAAATTTGTTTTAAGGGCATTAACTTCATCAGTCAAATACTGCGTGTTTGCCTTCATCTGGAGGATAGTGCTTACCTGCTCGCCGATCGTCTGCTTTGCTGCAGACAGTTCATATCGCATTGCACGTATCATCTTTTCCTGCCGGCTTATTTTTTTTGTAAATTCCAGAGTTGTTTCTGTATCTTCTTTGCTCATAATTGTTTCCTTTGTTTATATTTACTTTTTCTTGCGCATTTTCCCAAGTGTCTTGGCCAATTCTGCACGTTTTTCAGTCTTGGCGGAATACTTGCCTTTTTTATTGGATGCTACCTTGTCAACCCATGAATCCTTGATGTCGCCTTTCTTTGTCAGCTCTCCGGCTTTTTTTGCTGTGGCAGTTAAAGATCCAGGTTTTTTGATGGCTTTTTGAATCCATTTTGATGACTTCTTTTCCATTTTATACCTGCTCCTGTTCCAACTGATCCAAATATTCACTAAAGGTCAAAGAAGGATTTGTTGATCTTTGTCTTATATAAGATGCACGCATTGATAAATTCTTGCGGTATTGTGAGTCTCGTTCTCTTTTGCGTTCCACATCCACCATCTGTTCAACAGCATCAATCGTCACAGAATTGATCGTCGCAATATCTGGGCAAATCCCATTTGAATCTGGCCAATCCAGAAGAAACTCTCCTCTTATTACTGGATTGCTTACAATGTGTTCATTGTTATCATAAGGACGGACTGTCACAACGCATCCAGGAAGCAATACCCTGATTTTTTGAATGAATATATCCTGTGGCAATAGTTCCATTATCGCACCCTCCTTGCACCTATATACCCATATGCCGAACACGTGGAAACAGTGAATCCCGCTGTGGTTCCAAGGTAAACAGTAGTTGTCGCAGACAGACTAATCCTTATAAACCCAGCCGGCATCACAATGGTATCAGCGCCGGCCCCTCCTGAATTCAATCGTGTATATCCCCCACTATTTGGAATGGTTGGACCAGTTGCGGATGTGGTGGTGATGTAGCTGTTGAGATAAGCAACACTTGTTCCACCTCCCAACGCATAAGCAATATTTCCCCATACGTCCCAGTCTCCAGCTGTTAGGGAAATACTGGTTATATCTGCAGCTGTATTGTTTGTTAATGATACAGCACTTCCAACCAGTACAGTCGATTCCTGTAATTCCCCGACATCTCCAGCGTCTGCATTATCATTTGTCCCGGTTCCTTCGAGCGATACTCCACCAGTTCCCTGTCCGCCGAGGTGAAGAATGACATCGGTATCGCTGCCGGCCGCCCTGATGGTTGGGTCGCCTCCTGTGGCAGAATTAGCCATGGATACATAATTTACAGCCGATGTCGTCGTGCTGAATATGAGTTGTTCGTTGCCGTTTTCGTCAAGGATTCCATCAGTATCTGACACAACAATATTGTTTGTCACAACAACATTGCCAGCCCCATCTGGAGTAATATTGATATCCCCATTTGTGTCAGTGCTTGAAATGGTATTTCCGTTGATATTCAGGTTATCAACATCAAGATCTCCAACGATATTGATTGAGCCGGCGCCATTTGTCGTAAACCCTGTATCACCACCAAATGCCCCAGCATTGTTATACTGGATCTGAGTGTTGCTACCACCGGCAGCTGCGCCGACAGTGGTATCTACATAGGCCTTGATGCTCTGTTGAGTGGCGAGTGCAGTATTACTGTCAGACACCATATTATCTTCATCAAGGATCGTTGTGACCCGTGAATTGGCTGCCCCAAGCTGTAATCCATTCTCATCAAATGATGCAATCTCAGTGGGTGTTTGTCCGCCATCAGATGACAGATTTATACGCAGCTCGCCCGGCATGTCATTGGCGCCTGGAGTGCCATTTACATGCGTTGATATGCTCCCTGCAAGCGCATAGTCAGTTCCATCAAACCCTGCAAAGAAAATGGATCCGATAACATCACCGCTTTGAACAACTGTTTCTGTACCATGAACTCCACGCGACCTTGAAAACAGCAATCCACTTCCCAAGCCTGCTGTGTCAGAATGCCTTGATCCAGCATAATTATATACATCTGATGATCCATTGGTGTCGCCAGCAAAATCTGTGGTATATGCAGTGCCATTTACCGTGATTGACGATTCGTCTCCGTCACCAACCACAACCGCAGTTGATGCAGTCAATTTTGCTATAGAAATTTCCCCGGAACTGTTCCAGCTATATATGGTTGTTGATGAAATTTGTATTTCATCAAGGATCGGGGTTGTTGCAAGTGTCGCCTGATTTCTTGTAACACGGATCAGGTATTCGCCACCTGTTCCGACTGCCCATCCTGCAAGGTCAGATGCAACCCATCCAATGTCACCTGATTGCCTCATCCCATCTGTAGAATCCGATGGTGTAAAAGATGCCCATGTGCCAACACCTGTTGAATACTCAAATGTTGGCCGAACTCCTGGATTGCTTGCTGCTGTATCAATAATAATTTCAATCTGATCAAAGATCGCAGAACTTCCAATGGTAATAGTGTCTGAATTGGCAACAAGTACACTTACATTCCCAGCACCACCGCTTGATAATGCTGCAGTCTGGTCAACGGCATTAACAAGGATGCTGTCTGCATTTCCAAAGGTTCCGACTACCTGCCTTATCGGATTAACATTTATGCCTGTCCTCAAACCCCAGACAGCAGAACTTCCTCCACCTGTCTGGTCAACACGCAACCCTGACAGGTTTCCTCCAGTTGATCCTGAGTCATCTATATCTGCTGCGTATACTGAAGCATTTTCTCCAGCACCAGTGTTTGATGAATAGCCAACACGGAAAGCACTTGTTCCTGCAAATCCTGTAGCATCAAAAAATATATCATATGCGTGGTTACCCTCTGCAATTGCAGTATATGTCTGCAATACAGAAGAATTGATAATTACTTCACCATCGCCGTCTGGCTGCAATATAAGCGCGCCATCCGTATCTGTTGTGGATATTGTGTTGCCATCAATATTGATATTGTCAACATCGAGGTTTCCAACAATATCAATTGCTCCTGCTCCATCAGTGGTAAACCCTGAATCCCCGTCAAGAGTTCCAGAGTTGTTGTATTGTATCTGCGTATCGCTTCCACCTGCAGCGCCAGGAACTGTTGAAATGTATGCGACAACAGATTCAGATGTGGGAATATTTGTGCTGCTTGCACTGGCCATTGTGTCATCATCAATAATTGCATCAATGCCAGTGGTTTCATTAAGGTAGAAAAGTCCTGCCCCTTTGGTATTTATGACAAGACCAATATCGGTTGAAGTGCCCAGCAGGTTTATTTCTGGATCTGTTCCATTAAGGCCATTTACAAACTGGATGTAGTCAGTTGCTGATGCGCCGACAGTATCCCACTGGATCAGAAAATTGCCATTCCCATCCTTGATGCCTGTCGACGGAAAATCAAACTTGTAATTTGATCCACCACGCAATCCCACAATAATGTCACCGACCTGCAGCTGATCACCGTCAGGAAAGGCAGTATTGTTGCTCCATTTTACTCCGGACATGGCATCCCTACCTTATGGCATAGAATACAACGCTGACATCAATATCAGTCCCTGCAGTGATGAAGTGCAAAACATCATCAGCCTTTACCTCACGGCATAAAACGCCATTTACAGGAATTAATTCACTCGATATAGCACCAAAGTTTGCCCCTGCAGGAACAGCTGCAGTGGCACCATTTGCCACCCAGACCATTGCATTGGCCTCTGCCTTCATGACAGCCTTATATCTTGGCGATTTACCAGGGACTGTCAGGGTCTTGTCGGTGGATGCCGGCAATGTTGCACTGTATTTTATGGCAGAAAAGGTCAGGCCAAAGTCGTCATTTTGTTGCAATGATGTATATGGGACGTCCATGTATAATTCCTTTTTATAAATCCATTAATCCATTTTAGACACCAAGTCTTGCGTCTGCCACATAATGGAATAGCAAGTATGCCTCATTATATGTTGTTCCTCCGGTATTGGTTGGTCCAACAATGGCGCTGGCGCTTGCTGTGGTATAAAACGCAGCATCAAGGCCAATATATCCACTCGTCCAATTGCCAGCCAGTGTCACCTCAGCATTAGTGACCGCTCCCGCATCAGCTCGGGTATACCCAGCCAATCGTGCTGCTGTTGCCCCCAATGTTGAATAAAACGTGATTGTTGGCGTGCCACGCTTTTCTGTCTTGTACCTAAAAGAAAAGTTTTTTGCCACAAGCGAGAGGTTAGGGGCCGAATAAGCTGCAAATTGATCTGCAAATACAGCATTAGTGGTTGTAGCCGTGCCAGTTGCGGTGGATCTTTCGTAGCTCCTCTCATAGTAATACTCGCACTCCTGCATAACCTGATCTGGCGTTTGATAAGCAGGGCGCGTGGGGATTTCTCCTTGAACCACAGATATTGAGTCAAAAGTAATCACTGACCCAGACGATGGAACCACGCAAGTAACCACTATGGCAAATTTGTCTGTATCGCCAATCTGAGTATTGTCTGTTATTTCCCACCCACTGAAGCCATAATCTGTTCCAGTATTGATGTCAGAGTTGTTTGTGATCTCTTTTAATACAGCAGTAGCTACTGGGAGATTGCTGCGTGGTATTTCAGTCCAATTGGCCGACAAAGAACCAAACGTGCCATCAGATGAAAGGGTGCCAATAATGGTGGGAAGCGTTGGAAAAGTTGCAGCGCTTCTGCCACTTATAAGATATACCCGGATGGTTGCATCCGATCCAGCAGCTGTTTTCCAGCCATTAACATTAACACTCAAATTGGTCCCGACTATATTTTTTGCCACCCGGGAGTCAAGGTATTGCATTAGCAAAAAAGTTTGATTGTCAGCAGCGGTTGTCAGCTGTATTCCGTTAGTTATGGAATTTCTGGCATAAGCCAAATTGCCAGCCAAAGATTGTGCAATAGTTTGATCCCAGATATAGGCCGTATTTGCTGCACCAGCTGTTAATGTGCCAGTTACACCAAGCTGAGCTGGATTCAGGGTAAAATCCCACCCAACCAGAAAGCTGGGCAGCGGTTTATATTCCAGTTTCGGGATGTACCAGTCGCCCATCAGGGCCTGTTCGCGGTTGGCTGTTTGTTCCTGAAACTCGTTCACATCTTGGGCAATTTCAGCGTCCGATACAACCAACTGCAGGCTTGTAATGTCTGTGGTGTTCTCAAGAGGTAGGTCAATAACAATATCAACATACGCATCAGATCCACTGGCAGTATTGCTTGAATTGCCAAGCTGTATACTCCCGCCGTAATCATCCCACCCTGTGGTTAAAGATGCGCTGAAAATATCTACATCGGAGGTGGCTCCTGATGAATCCTTATAGGTCATCGTCAGCCCATTATTGCCGGATCCAGTTTTGGCAACCACAAACCCGGTCAAAAACTTTCCAGACCAAACGCCTGAATTTTTATTAAACCGCTGGCGCAAATAGACAGATGTAATCCCCACTCCAGCCGTCACTGATATGTAATATGGGGGATATGTGGGAATCGCGTCATTCCCCGCAACTGCCGTCCTCTGTATATTTACTGTCCCGCTTCCACTGGCTACCAAATCCCAGTCCGGGGCAATGGGAAATACGTCATCGGTCCCGGTTACGGTCAGATCACGCTCTGCGTCGTCCAAGAGGTAACGGGTAAATTGAGGGTTGGCCAACTGGTTATTATTTCCGCTGGCATTATCATCAACTGGATCATTGGTGTCGGTAAGGTTGGGCACAGCTTCGCGGGTCCACTGCTCAGTGCCATCGCTGTTCTTGCAGACAATATAGTACAAATCAAGGTCAAGCTCGCCACTGGCTGCGTTTTCCTGGTATGGATAAGCATAAATGGCCACGTTGTCATTACTGGCGTTTTCAGCCGTTCCAACAGCGCTCAGGGTAACGGGATTTGGCAGGGCAGTATATGAGTATACCCCCCCTGATTTTGTAAGCTCATAGACCGTTTTTGGCGTATTTCTGGCGGTGTCGCGGTAGAACTCCAAGGTACCGTTCGCCAATGGCTCGCCTGAATCCTTGTCAACGAAATACTCGTTTAAAAGGGTGAGGGCTATATATTTTTCGTCCAAAGCCATTACATATGTCCTTTTTGTGGTATACTGTCACTATTATGTTCATAATTTGACAATATGGTGACCCATGTATGTTCCAACAATAATACTGGTCTGGCTTGTGCTTTGCGCATTAGCAGACTGAGCAAATTTATGCAGCGTTCCATTATTTGCTCCTTTTTTTGCCAAGATATTCAACCAACATGTCGATCCATCTGGGATCGGTCATGAGGTTAACAGCTGCAACATCATGTTTTTTGCCGTAACGCTCATCCAGATCCTGCTTGAGCGCGTCGAGCTTGTTCCTGGCATCCCACATGCTTGTTTTCTTCATTTGGGCAGCTGTGCGTATTGAAGGGTCACTCGGTATCAAGTCTCCAAACAATAGCTGCATGTCTTTTAAGTTTTGCTGGGCTTCCGGGTAAGGCTCAAGTTTGTCCATCAGCTTGTTGTATTGCTTCTTGCTCTTGATGAATTTCTGGAACTCATTCCCGCTCATGTTGCGCTTGTCAAAAAAATCCTCTATTTCCTTACGGGTAAACTCACGCTCTGCAATTTTTCTGGCTATGGCATATTCCGGCTGTATTTCATCCATTTCAGCCACCATTTCCTTTCTTGCTTTGGTAGCCTCATCAGATTTTGTTTTTCTCGTGCCTTTTGGATCTTCAGTCTCAAGATCCCCAACAACCCTTTTTACAAGATTCCAATATTCAAAACTGTCTGGAGACATATTTCTGGCAGCACGCTTGTACTCTGCCTGGGATCCAATTTGTTTTATCGCCTTTCCAACCACAGGATCGGCTGACCATTTTTCAATAAATTCCGGAGGAACACTGGCGCTCATTGCCTTTTCATACTGTGCCTTTTTTTCCGGAGCCAATTTTTCTGGGTCATAGATATTGTCCTGAAGGGTTTCTATGGCCTTTTGCTCACTTTCTGAACGTTCACGGCCTTTTTCAAACAGTTTTCTCGATCCCTCAGATGTTTTTCCTATGATTCCCTGCTTGGCGGCCTCAAATGGGGACAGTGTGGCTTCTGCAGGGGTAAGGTATGACAGATTAAGACGCTGTGCAGCGTTTAACCGCTCATTTATCAATGGCAACAACTCTGGGGTGATATCTGCAAACAGTTTGCGTTGTGCCGCTTTCTCAGGTGACACAGAAATATGCTTTATGTATGAGGCAAGCGCACCTAGTGTAGGTTGTGCCCCGGGGATATGTGCCTTGCTTGCCAGATCGGCGACGCTTTCCAACGCTCCTCCTGTTATTAATCCGGCTTTTTCAGGAATTTCACCCGCTATTTCTGGAATTGACTTTATTCCTTCCACCAAGGATGACCCAAGATTAGACGCCTGTTCAGGAACCTGTGGCAATTTTGAGGCTGCAAATTCACCACCTGCACCCATCAATGCTGCCTGTAAGGGATCAGCACCACGGCCACCTTCTTCTGCAGCAAGGGTTCCCACACGTCCTGCCTTGCTTCCAATTGATCCTAACCCTTTTCCAATCCCAAACAGGCTCCCCACATCCTGCATGGCCTGTTCTTCTTTTGTCTGTGGCTGCATTCCAGTTTCTTTCAACATGTTCTGGAAATGCTCAAGGAATGTTGGAGACTTATATGAAGGCGAATCTACCCCACCAGTACCTTCAATCCTTTTGCCAAATTCAGGAAATTTTTTTGCCAGATACCTGACAAGCATTTGTGGTGCACTCAATGCCCCAAGCGCACTCTTTGTGATACCAACTCCAGCTTCGGGCAATATCATGCCAGGATGTTGTTTTGCATATTGGTATGCCCCGCCTGCCGTTTCTAGAATTGATGTGATCATTCCTTTCAAGGCTGCTGGCAATCCTTCAAGTGACTGGCCAACATCAGATGCAATACCAGAAAATCCCAATTGATTGTTTTCGGGGGATTCACCAGCCTCCAGTTGTGCCAGCAATGCTGGGTCTGTCACTTTTCTTCCCATGATCCATTCCTTTTGACATAGGTTATTCCGCCAATTGTTTTGGTTGGGAGGGAGGGCTGGAAGGTTTCATGATTTCCAGAAAGGATTTTCTGCATCACTTCAGGTTGTTTTGACTTGGTTGCCTCAAAGTAAGGTATTGCCCCTTTTAAAGCACTTGTAGTTTCCTTTTTTATGCGCTCGCGATATGACTTGTCATTTTCAAATGGGTGTCTTGATATAATCCCGCGTGCAACCTCTATGTTTTCCTTGGTTGGATTCCATCCCTTGATTGCAAGATAGCTGTCAACAGCTGCATTGACAGCCGCTTCATGTGCCGCAACTGCCGAAGGCCGATAAGGCAGATTCAACAAATGTACCGGGGATGGAAGCTCAATAATGCTCTGCATTTTGTCAATGAAAGGCTCAACTTGATTTACGCTTTGCTGGTACTTTGTCAATGTCGATTTTGTTGGCAAGTCCTGAAGTGATTCCTGTTTCCCACGTGCAGTCTGTATCTCCCTTTCCTGTTGCATGTCAGGTGTTTCTGTTTGCCCAAGTACAAGTTTGTTAAAAAGGTATTGTCCTAGCTTGTTTGGACTGCCTGCACCTTGTGATGATGCACCTGCACCATTTCCTTGTTGTCCTCCTCCAACATATTGCTGCAAAAGGTTGGCTATCATTTTTTCCTTGCGACTTTTTTGAGATGCCTCTGCAGCCTGCGCCTCACGCAGGGCATTCTGTGATGCAAGCGTTCTAGGCTCCTGGCTTAAATCAATACCGCCTTTAAGATTGGATACAAGGTCATCAAGCGCAGAGTATCCCTGCGGGGCAATCCCTGCATAGTTTATGGGCTGAAATGGCATCCTATGACCCTCCCCAAAGTGAAGCACCAACCTTTGCCCCTGGAACTCCACCAACAAATCCACCTATCCCAGCGCCCCCAATCTGGGTCAATGCCTTGAGAAGGCTTTGGATGCGTGCATTCTTTTCACGCTCACCCTGAAATGCTAGCGACCCCTCGCTGCTGAATATATTGCTCAGATTGTCTGCAAGCCCTGTGGATGCCCCATAGCCGGTTTTGAATAACTCCTCCTCGCCGCTTATCCCTTTTTCCTGAATCCCCATGATGTTTTTAAGGAAATTTTGCATATCC
>Ga0214472_10000908_pt1 | contig 35141 bp, 36 predicted proteins | sample RVTome_6_FD_207662 | JGI IMG/M metagenome (GOLD analysis project Ga0214472, IMG submission 207662) | Soil microbial communities from uranium-contaminated site in the Upper Colorado River Basin, Wyoming, United States - RVT140D175 | ecosystem: Environmental > Terrestrial > Soil > Contaminated >...
TAGCACGCAATCGCCTCAATGGGAAAGGGGGACTTCCACTCCCCCTTACATCCCCCTTGGCATGGATGCCATTCCTCCCCGCGTCAAGACGCGGGGTATCCTGGCATGTTTTTCATGAAATTATCCATTCATTTTTCAACCAGAACATTGCAAGGATCGTTGATCCAGCTTCTCGTCCCGCTGTGCTAAAGGAACTTAAAAATCTCAGGAATTCTGTTCTCGAAGGTGATCGGGCAACCCGGCAAATACTTGAGTGTTTGTATGCCTTACGTGGTATAGACTTTAACAATATCGCTCTTGATGTTGAAACGGAAAAGGGTTAGCCCTTCCAACAGAACACATATTAAACCTGTTGCCCAATAGCTAACTTATTGTTTCTATGCATTTATTTAAGCACTGATTTTTAAGATGTAGTCAAATGTAGTCAAATTTCAATAGAATAGGGGTTAGCCTCTCACGGCTAACCCCTTGATTTTATGGTGCCCCCAGCATGGCCTTAGAGTTTCATCTGGCAGGCCTCCGGAAAAACTCCGCCGCCGCCGTCTTGTCGGCCTTGCCCTCGGCCACGGAGCGGACAATCTCCTCGAAGCTCCCCTCGTCGGCCCTTATTTCCTTGCCGTTCAAAAGGAGAACGACCATAGCCGCCACCGCCCCGGTCCGCTTGTTTCCGTCCACGAAGGGGTGGTTCCTGGCGATATGGAAGAGATATGCGGCGGCCATCTCGTAGATGTCCGCATGGAGGTAGTCCTCGCCGACGCCTGCGGAAGGCATCGCAACGGCGGACTTCAGTAACTCAAGGTCGCGGATGCCGGGATGACCGCCGTACCGCTCTATCTGGTCGCGGTGGATTTCGATGACCTCGTCGAGTCCGAGGAAAAGCGGCTCCTTCAACTTGCAAGACTCTTGAGCGCGCGACCGTATTTCTTGTTAACCTTCTCAAGCGCCGCCTCGAACTGCTTCTTTCTCTTTTCGTCCCTCACCGGCGATATTAAAAGCATCTTGCCGTCCGTCGAGATGTCAAGCGGGGTCTGGTCATCGATATTAAGAAGGTCTATCACCCCCTTGTCTATCACGAGGGCCATGCTGTTGCCGTGCTTAGTCAGTTTCTTTATCATGTTGCCGCAACCTCCTGTTGGTTAATCATTGTAATCACAATGTATCACCCATGAGATGCGATGTCAAGAAGCTTCGGCAACACAAGAAATGAAAAGGGGCTACGGTATGTGCCGCAACCCCTTCTTGATTTTATGGTGCCCCCAGCATGACTCGAACATGCGACACCAGGTTTAGGAAACACGCTTATCGACCTCGATAATCACCTTCAATCGAAGGATAACAGGGCATTCTACATGTAAGTAATCTGCTTACGTTCCTGGCGTTTGTTGGCGAGTTCCGATTTGACGTGGTAAATGTCGTCAGCTACAATGTTAGGTATGACATTCCCGTTCGATTATATAAATGAAAGGAGAAAGCTGACCATGAAGAAGATGATTAAGATGCAGACGATTGCAATAATTGCAGGTCTCTTGTTTTCATTGACGGCGGCCGCTGAAGATATGCAGGCTTCCAAGGCGACGAATAAAATCGAGCCGCTGCCGCGGGATCTGGAAATTCAGTTGGCCCTGAGCGCACTGCCGCCGCACTTAAGACCCGATGCGACGGTATACGTTTTAAACCCTGATAAGGGCTTTGAAGTTGCCCGCACTGGCACAAATGGATTCCACGCCTTTGTGGCTAGAACCGGCGATGATGCATTCAAGGGGGCCTGGCCCTTGACGGAATATAGAGATGACATTCTCTACCCGATTTCCTTTGACGAAGCGGGCACCAAGGCACAGATGCGGATATTCTTTGATGCAGCAGAGATGCAGGCCAAGGGCGTTCCTTCCGGCGATCTAAAGAAAAACATGCAAGAGCGTTTAAAAACAGGATACTATAAACCGCCTGAACGAGCCGGTATCTCATACATGCTGTCTCCAATACTGAGAACGTACTGGAACCCGGAAGAAAGCGGCGACAAAGTTGTTACCATGAACTACCCACACGTCATGTACTACGCTCCCAATGTATCCAATGAAGACATCGGCAGCGGGAAGCTTGGCGGCATGTATCCTTTTGTTATAATGCCCGGCCCCCATGGATACATGATCCAGCCTATTGATTTGACGGAAAGAACAGCAATTAATGCAGAGTACGAAGAGATGCTTGCAAGACTCTGCAAGATCAAGGGAGTATGGTGTTTGCCTAAATAGAGCGGTCCATCAAAGACCAAAATGCAAATCGAGAAATTCAAAGGGGTTAGCTCGGATGAGCTAACCCCTTGATTTTATGGTGCCCCCAGCATGACTCGAACATGCGACACCAGGTTTAGGAAACCTGTGCTCTATCCTGCTGAGCTATGGGGGCAGGGAGTTAGAAACTATAAACCAAAATCAGATGCCAGTCAACAAAAAACATGCGAAGGGAGGACACGCAGGTCCTCCCCTACAATTTGTAGGGGCCGACCTATGTGTCGGCCCGCCTGTTTAGTACGATATCAGCGAAAGTATCTGGTGACCGGCGAGCTTGTCGCGGCCCCGGAGTTCCGCAAGCTCGATAAGGAACGCCACGCCAACCACCTTTGCGCCGAGCTTGGTCAGGAGGTCGAGCGTCGCGGCCATCGTCCCGCCGGTCGCCAGCAGGTCGTCCACGACCAGCACCCTCTGGCCGGGCGTGATGGCGTCCTGGTGCACCGTCAGTGTGTCCTTGCCGTACTCCAGCTCGTAGGACGCCTCGTATATGTCGCTCGGGAGCTTGCCCGGCTTCCTTACCGGCACGAAACCCGCGCCCAGCGTGTAGGCGAGCGGCGCGCCCAGTATGAAGCCCCTGGACTCTATGCCCACCACGTGGTCAACGGCCTCGTCCTCGTAATACGCGGAGAACTTGTCTACCACCTTCTGGAACGCCTCGGCGTCCTTCAGGAGCGTGGTTATGTCGCGGAAGAGTATGCCCTTCTTGGGGAAGTCCGGGATGTCCCTCACCCTGGATTTGAGGTCCAGCATTGTCGCCTCCTTAGAAAAAATCCGTAGGACGTGGAACGTTTAACGTGGTGCGCGGCGGTAGAAAATAATATCTTCACGTATCACGTACAACGTATCACGTGTTTCAAAGTATGCTGTCCATGTCTATGTCTTTGCGCTTCGTGATGAACCGGAGCTTGTTCAGCGCGGATGCCTCTATCTGGCGGACACGCTCGCGTGTGAGCCCGAACTCCTTGCCTATGACCTCGAGCGTCTGCGCCTCCCCGTCCTCGAGCCCGAACCGGAGCGATATGACCTTCTTCTCGTTGTCGGTCAGGTAGTTCAGCCACTCCATTATCTGCTCGTGGCGCATGATGCCTTCGGTGACCTTGGAGGGCGACAGGGACGACTCGTCCTCTATCAGGTCCTTCAGCGAGCCCTCCTCCTTGTTCCCTATCGGGGTGTCAAGGGACTGGGTCTTCCTGATGAGCTGCATTATGTCCTTGACCTGCTCGGTGGCATAGTTCATCTCGGTGGCGATCTCCTCCACGGTGGGCTCGCGCTTCAGCGACTGGACCAGCCTCCTCACCACCTTGACGAAGGAGTTTATCTCCTCCGAGATGTGTACCGGGAGCCTTATAGTCCTTGTCTGGTTGACAAGGGCCCTCTCTATGGACTGCTTTATCCACCACGAGGCGTACGTCGAAAAGCGGAAGCCCTTCTCCGGCTTGAACTTCTCGACCGCCTTTATGAGGCCGATGTTGCCCTCTTCTATGATGTCCGAAAACGGCAGGCCGCGGCTTATATACCTCTTGCCGATGTTCACGACAAGCCGGAGGTTGGCCTCGATCATCTTGGCCCTCGCCTCCTCGTCGCCCTTGGCGATCCGCTTCGCCAGTTCCTGCTCCTCCTCGAAGTTCAAGAGGTTGGCCACCCTGATCTCCTTCAGGTACATCTTTATGGCGTCCCGGGACTCGTCGGGGTAGGCCGCCTCTTCCTCGGCTTCCTCTTCATCGGCATCCTCGTCGGAATCTTCCGGCTGCTCGTCGAGCGCCAGCTCGTCGTCCGCCATGTCGGCATCCTCGGTGAAAGGCTCCTCCTCGGCGAACGCGTCTTTCTCGGTGCCCATGCCTTCGGCGTCTTCGAGGTTGATATCGTCTTTTCCGGTTTTCTTCTTGCGGGCCATATAACAAAGCTCCGTGTCTAAAATCTGATGATGAAACCGGAGTGTCTGCCCTGAAAAGGCTTCCAGGTTACAGCGACCCCGGTTACGCTTGCCATCGCCGGCCCCTTTTCGAGCTCACGGACGAACTTCTCCGCCGATGGCCTGTCGGCCTCGATATCCAGCATCACCCTGCCGTCCGGCATGTTCATGGACCAGCCTGTGACGCCGAGCCTGGCGGCAATTTTTTCGGTGAAGTAGCGGTAGCCCACGCCCTGCACCCGGCCGCTGACGTAAATCTCGGCCGCGACCATGTCCCCGGCCACCTAACCCTCCGGGTTCAGGCCAGCGGCCCCGAACGCAAGCTCCACCGCCTGGGCGGGGTCAGCGGCCTTTATGATGCCCGCGCCCACGTCCCAGCTCTCGAGGCCCACGACAGGCTTGCCGAGCTTCAGCGCGAACGCGATCTCGGACAGGGTACCGTACTGGCCGCCCACCGCTATAAGCACGGTCGAGGACCGGACCACGATTATGTTCCTTGCGTGGTTCAGCCCGGTGACGACCGGTATGTCGACGTATGGGTTGCAGTCGGCCGCGTCCACGCCGGGCAGTATGCCCACCGTCTGGCCGCCCGCCTCCTTCGCGCCCTTGCAGGCGGCCTCCATTACGCCGCCCAGCCCGCCCGTCAGGACTACCGCGCCACGCATGGCCGCGAGCCTGCCGACCTCCATTGCGTAGTCGTAAAGCTTGCCGGTGGCAAGGGACGAGCCTATCACCCCAACTGTTACCTTTTCGATACCGGCCTCCTTAAATGCAAAAAGGGTATCCTGGGAATGCCCGCATGAATACCCTTTTTGCTATTAAGATGCACCCATAAAATCGCAGGCCTTTTGAAAACCGGCCGCAATATCCGGATTATGGTCGGGGCGAAAGGATTTGAACCTTCGACCCCACGGTCCCGAACCGTGTGCGCTACCAGGCTGCGCTACGCCCCGACAGGTGCATATGGTACATAACTTGCCTGCCTGTTGTCAAGCGCATAATGGCCGGTCAGCTCATTTCCATGAGCCTCTTCTTTTTCTCGACGAACTTGTCGAGCTCGTCGGCGAAATAGTCCATCGAGTTTCTGACCTCGACCGGGACCCTGCTGTTGTAAAGCTCGCGGCCTTCCTTTATCTCCTCGGAGAGCACCTTCTGGAAGTTGTCGCCCTTTATGCCCTGCTCGACGGCGCCCTGGTTGTACAGCGCGATGTCGGAAAGTATAATCCTCGCGAACCTTCGGGCTGCCTCCACCTGCTGGGCGTCAACGGGCGCCTGGACCGGGAAGTCCTTTATCTCCTCCTTGCGCATCTGTTCGGCCTGCCGCTCCCTGACCTGGGCCTCCGAAGGCGGAGGCGTGACGAAGGACTCCTCCTCCCGGTGCGTTGAGGTGACCGGCGAGAGAAGCCTGTTCACCTTCTTCGCTATGAAGTCCTGTATGTGGTGCTTCTCTATGTAGTCGTCCGCGCCGTAGAGCGAAGTCGGTTCCCTCTTGTACTTCGTCTTGTCGAATATGGACGCGATCAGTATTATCTTCACATCCGAGGACTCGGGGTTGTTCTTCAGCCGGTCGCATATCTCGAACCCGAAGATGCTCGGGAGCGCGACGTCGAGTATTACCACGCCGGGCCTGTTCTTCTCTATCTCTATCATCGCCTGGACGCCGTCGGACGCGGTTATCGTCTCGAAGCCCGCCTGGGTGAGAAGGCCCTTTATCAGGCTCAGCGTCGTCTCGCCGCTGTCCGCGACCACGACCTTGCGCCTGTCGAGCTGCCATTTGACCGCAGGAGGCCGCAGTGGCGCAGGCGCCGGCGGCGGAGGCGGAGGGGCCTGCACGGCGGGCCGGGGTGGAGGCGGGGCCTGGACCGGCGGGGCTGCCTGCCTTGGCGGGGCGGGCGGCGCCTGGACTGGGGGCGGAGCGGCGGCGGCCGGTTTCTGTTCATCCGGGTGGTAGACCGCGAATATGCTCTGGCACTTGGGGCACCTGAGCTTGGAGCCGCCCGGCTTTATCTTTGACTCGTCAACCTTCAGCTTCACGCCGCACTGGTCACAGGAAACGATCATCACAACCTCCAGGAAACCGGATAAATATACCAAAACCTACCGGCGGGCCCTCTTTTTCCGGCCGCCCATGACGGCCAGGAGGACAAGCCCGGCGATAAAACCACCTATATGCGCAAACCAGGCTACACCGCCGCCGGTTTCGCTTCCAAGCGTGCCTACCCCGCTCAGGACCTGGAGCAGTATCCACAGCCCGATGACCAGGACCGCGGGCAGCTTGACGACCTGCCAGAAGAACACGAAGAACAGGACCGTCCAGACCCTGGCCTTCGGGTAAAGCACCATGTACGCCCCGAGGACGCCTGCCACCGCCCCGGACGCGCCGAGCATGGGGAGCGTGGAGCCCGGGTTCATCAGGCTGTGCAGCATCACCGCGGCAACCCCGCAGCCCAGGTAAAACACCAGATACCCGAAATGACCGAGGGCGTCCTCTATGTTGTCGCCGAATATCCAGAGGTACAGCATGTTCCCTGCTATGTGCAGGAAGCCGCCGTGCATGAACATCGAACTGAACGGCGTGACGAGCCCCGCCAGGTTCATCCCGGATATATCCGGAAAAAGCCTCGCGGGCACTACCGAGTACTCCATGACGAACGCGTCCGATCCCCTGTCGCCGAGCATCAGCATGTACGAGAACACGAACAGGTTCGTCGCTATCAGCCCGACGGTCACGTAAGGCACGGTTTTTGCCGGGTTGTCGTCTTTAAACGGTATCATGCCCCGCCGTTACCCGCGGCGTCCGGCCTCATCTCGGCGCCGGTCCGGGCTTCAGCACGACGAGCGTGTATTTGTCCAGGTACTTCCGGGCGGCCCTGACTACGTCGTCTTTCCCGAGCCTTCCGACAAGCGCCGCAAGCTCATCCTGGTACAATGCTCCGGCTCCGTTCATCTCGTAGAAACCAGCCAGCCATGCGGCGCCGACGCTGCCCTCGCCTTCCATCAAGACGGAGCCGGCCGCCTTTTCCTTCGCGGCCCGCAGCTCGGACTCCGAAAAATCGCCTTTCCTGACGGATTCGACCGCGCCCTTTATCTTGTCCGCCGCGGCGTCTATCTTTTCCTTGTCCGTGCCGGCGTAGAAAACCAGCCTCGTGACATCGCCGCCCGGCGGCAGGACGCCCCCGAACGTATATGCCAGGACGTCTTCCTCCCTGAGCCTCTTGAAAAGCATCGAGGTCATGCCGCGAGCCACCAGCGCTTCCAGCAGCCTTACCGCGGGGTAGTCCGGAGAACCGGGCACGGGCGCGGTATATCCAAGAAGCGCCGCCGCACCGTCCACCTGCCACTTGACGTCGGAGCGGCCGGAAGTTGCGACAGGGCGGGCGGCAGACCCTGGCCCTGGCAGCGCGCGCGCGCCGGACACGGGAAGCCCGCCGAACGCCTCTTTAACCATACCCGCCAGTTCGGGCCCCTGGACTCCGCCGCAGTAAGAGACGAGCACGTTGTCCGCGCGGTAGAACGTTTCATGCCAGCCCTTGACATCTGCGGCGCCAACTCCCGTAAGGCCGGAGCCGTCCCCGTCCGGGCCGGAGCCGTAAGGGCTGTCCGGGTATGTCCGGTCCAGAAAAAGGCCGTACGCAAAATCGAAAGGCCGGTCTTTTGTCATCCGCCGCTTTGCCCCGGCCGCACGCCGCGCCATGGCGAGCGTGGAACCCGTGACCGAGGGAGAGGACAAGGCTGCTCCAAGGAGCTTCAGCGCGGCCCTGAAGTTATCCGCCGGCACTGCGAGCGTGAAGCACGAATAACCGGGGTATGTATCCGCCGCCACCCTGCCGCCCAGCCGCTCTACCGAAACGGAAAGAGACTCGCCACCCTGCGCGCCGGACCTGCCTCCGGGCCGTCCCGGCACGGAGGCAAGGACAAGCTCGTTCAGAAGTCCTGAGATGCCCCTTTCGCCGTCTTTCTCGTATGCCGGGCCAACGCCGACGAATACGCACATGGCGGAAAATTCGCCGCCGGACTCCTGGGCGATTACCCTGACGCCCCCGTCCGGCGCGCCCGGGGCTTCGGACTTTCCGGCGGCTCCGGCCGGGCCGGGCATGGCCGCGCAAAACAACATGGTTACAACAATTCCGGCCAGCGCCGCAATGCGGCCTGTATATGGCCCTGACAAGGACAATTAAAACCCTTTCCCCTGACACCGGGCCTCAGTTAAAATAACCCAACGGGCCGGATTTGTCAACGGCTTATGGATGTTAGACACTAAACTCCGGCCTTTTTGTCCGCGTCTATTATGACACGGAAAATCTCCCTCAACATCTCCTGCCGGTGCCTCGGCATTTCGAGGATGTCGCTTATGGTGTAATAAAGAGGAGAGGCCTGCGGCACCCTGAGCGATTCGGTCCCGCCCTCGATCGCGGAGTCCTTGCCTGTAAGCAGGTAGTCCACGGTGACCCCGAACCGCCTGGCGTATTTCAGGAGCAGGTCGGACGACGGCACCTGGCCCTTCAAGTGGAACGTCAGTGCGGAAGGGGTGATGCCCACAAACTCCGCAAGCGTCTTCTGCTTGATGCCCTCGCGCTTTATCAGTTCCCTCAGCCTTCTGCCGAATTCCTTGTTGATATCCGCCATCTTGAATACCTTCGCCTTTCCCTCGTATATAATTCTTCCTAAAAAGGTGTAACGTACGGCTTGAGTTTCTCCGACGACTCTATCTTCCTTGCCGCGGCCGTTGCCTCGTCCTTTGTCTCGTACCTTCCCACGAAAACCTTGTACAACTTTTTGCCGCCCTTTGCGGCAGGCGTCCGTACCCTGGCATTGTAACCCTTCCTGGAAAGCGCCGATGCGGTCTTCTTCGCGGTCGCCTCGTCCGTGTATGCGCCGACCTGTACGGTGTACCCTCCGGACTTCGATGCGGTCACGTCCCTTGAACCGTCCGGCTTCTTGCCGGGCTTCTTTTCGGACAGGGGCTCCGGCTTGCCTGATCCGGAAGTAAGCGACTTCGGGAACGTCAGGTCCGCGGGCGGGATCCCCTCTCCGCCTATTGCAGGGTCTGCCTGCTCCGGCTTAGCCTCGGGCTCGGCGGGGATAGGGGGAGGCGCGTCTCCCGGCTCCACGCTGGGCGCCGCGGGCACCAGGCTATCGGGTGCGGCGGGCCGGGCCTCCGTGGCCTGTGCGGGCCGGGCAGCCGAGCGCTTGCGCTCCCACTGCCTTCCGACGCTCATGCCAAGCACGAACACGAGCGCAACCACGGCAAGGCCCGCGAACATCACGACGCCCAACTGCCTGCTGTCGAGCGAGAAGTCGTACCGCTCCTTGAACTTGCCTGTGTCTCTCAAATCTCACGCCTCCGTATTTACCGGTGAAACCAGCCCGCCCGGTCAACAGATGAACATTGCGTCGCCGTAGCTGTAGAACCTGTACCTCCGCCTTACCGCCTCTTCGTATGCCCGCAGTATTGTATCTTTTCCAGCGAGCGCGCTGACCAGCATGAGGAGCGTCGACTTCGGGAGGTGGAAGTTGGTGACGAGCGCGTCCACGGCCTTGAACCTGTATCCGGGATACGCAAAAAGCCTGGTCCCGCCGCTTCCGGGCCGCACCCTGCCGCTGCCGTCCGCCGCGGACTCGAGCGTCCGCGCCGAGGTCGTCCCGACCGCGACGATGCGGCCGCCCGCCGCCCTTGCCGCGTTTATTGCGTCCGAGGCCTCGGGGGTCACCTCGTACTCTTCCTCTTCCATAACGTGGTCTTCGACCTTGTCCACCCTGACCGGCATGAACGTCCCGATGCCCACGTGCAGCGTTACCCTGGCGACCGTCACGCCCATCGCCTCTACCTTCCCCATCAGCTCCGGGGTGAAGTGGAGCCCGGCGGTCGGGGCCGCCACCGCGCCCCGCTTGTCCGCGTACACCGTCTGGTACCGCTCGCGGTTGAACGGCTCGTCCGTTTCACCCTGCCCTATATACGGCGGGAGAGGCATCCTGCCCACCGTGTCGAGCTCGGCTTCCAGCCCGTCCGGCTGGTCGAACCTGATCACCTTCCGTCCTTCGCCCAGGTCTTCCTCGACAACCGCGCCGAGCCGGCCGGCGAAAAGAATTTTCGCGCCGGGCCTTGTCCGTCCGCGCATCAGGGCGGTGTACCTTCCGCCCCCCATCGCCCTGACAAGCAGCGCCTCCACCGCGCCGCCGGAGTCCTCTTTGACCCCGTCGAGCCTCGCGGGGTAAACCCTGGTGTCGTTCACCACCATTACGTCGCCCGGCGTCAGGTGTTCCGGGAGGTTGGCGAACCTTGCGTGCTCCATGCCGCCCGCCGCCCGCCGCACCACCATAAGCCTGGATGCGTCGCGCACCTCCGAGGGTTTCTGCGCTATAAGCTCCGGCGGGAGGTCGAACGTAAACTCGCTTACAAGCATTACCGTCCGCCGTCCTTAATATTATCCATGCTTTCGAGGGTACGGCCCGGGTAGTAGTGCGCCAGTATCTCGTAGTACTTCTTCCCGTCCTCGGCCATCGCCTTCGCGCCCCACTGGCACATCCCGACACCGTGCCCGGAGCCGCTGCCCGTTATAATGAACCCGCCCTCGTACCTGTTTACTATGAAGTACGTGCTCGGGACCTTCGTGTAACCCATCAGCCTCCTGAACTCGGCGCCCTTAAGCTCGAAACTTCCGCCATCAGCCTCGACCTTGAGCGTCCTTATCCTTCCGGATGGGCTCCTGCCCGCGACCCTTATGGACATGATGCCCTTTGCATTCAAGCCGCCCGAGACGAGCGCAGTCTCCACCTCGGCCTTCGTGAACTTCCTCGTCCATTCGTCGTAAGGGCCGCCGGGGGTGCAGGCGCACGGTACGGACTTCAGGTAGCTTGAGGGCCTGTCCCATACCTCGGAGGCGTCCTCGGTCCTGCCGCCGCAGCTGCCGTGGTAGAGCGTCTCGGCGAGATGCCCGTCAACGGCGAGCACCAGCCCCTTTGTCGCCGCCACGGCCTGCGCGGGGCCCTCCTTGAACCGGCCGTCCCCGGTGAACATCTGGGAGTTTGTCGTCGCGCAGAGGTCGTATCCCTCGCAGCCGGGCTTCGACTTCCTGTAAAGTGCGTACGTCCTTGCGGCCACCGCCTGCGCCTTCAGCGCCTCGACAGGCCAGCGCGGGTCCATCTCCACGCCCACCACCGCACGGGTGTAGCCTTCCATGTCCAGCTCGTTTACTACCCTGTACAACCCCTTGTCGTTTTTCGTGATGTCGATGTTCCCGGTCAGCGCGAACTCGTTTATGTTCACCACCGAGCCTTCCGCCTTGACCCTTATCCCTCCGTCCAGGCGGCTGTCCCTCCCGAGGACTATGCTGCTCGCCCCGGAGCCGTCACGGCTGACCGCGCCACCGGTCTCGTCCCAGACGTCGTATGAGGCGGGGAAGTGTATCGTCAGGCGCTCCAGGTCGTCCATTACCATGACCCTGACCGGCTCGCCCGAATACGCCCGGCCCGGAACGAGCAGTACCGCAAATAGCGCCGCCAGTATGAATACGGCTTTCCTCATGGGATCACTTCCTGCCCCGCCCAGATCCATCACTGCCCGGTGGCCATCTGTTCGAGCTTCTTCAGCATCTCCGGCTGGCCCAGCACTATGAGCACGTCGCCCTCGTCAATCCTGCTCCCGGAACTCGGGTTGAACTCCATCGCCCCGTCCGGCTTCTTTATCGCTACGATGATTACGTTCAGGTCCTGCCTTACGCCTGAGTCCTTCACCAGACGGCCCGCCATTGCAGAGCCGCTCCCGATGGCGACCTCCTCCATGTTCAGGTCCATGTTCCCGTACTGGGTCGCGGATTCGAGGAAGTCCCCGACCGCCGGCCTAAGGATGGCCTGGGATATCTTGTGAGCGCCTATCAGGTAGGGCGATATGACCTTGGTGGCGCCCGCACGCCTGAGCTTCTGCTCCGAGCCTTCCTCGCCAGCCCGGGCCACAATGGACAGGCTGGGGTTCAGCCCGCGCGCGGTCAGGACTATGTACAGGTTCTCGGCGTCGGTGGACACGACCGAGATAAGCCCCTTCGCCCTCTTTATCCCGGCGGCTATCAGCGTCTCGTCCTTGTCCGCGTCGCCCTGTATGAACATGTACTTTTCCCAGTCGTCCTGGGGCACAACTTCCGGGTGCTTCTCTATCACGACAAACGGCACTGGTTTCTTCGCGAGCTCGCGGCAGATGAACCGGCCCATCCTGCCGTATCCGCATATGATGTAGTGGTCCTTCAGGCCTTTTATTTCCTTCTCCAATTTCTTCCTCCCGAAGATATCCCTTAACTCGCCCTCCAGCATGACCTGCGTCGCGCTCTTCACCGCGAACGCAGCGGTGCCGACCCCGAATATGACCAGCAGCATGGTGAATATCTGGCCGGCATGGTCGAGGTCGTGGACCTCCTTGAAACCGATAGTGGAGAGTGTTATTACCGACATGTACAGCGAGTCGAGCAGGCTCCACCCTTCAATATGCATGTAGCCTGCCGTCCCGGTCAAAAGGACCAGGACAAACGCCAGGAAGGCGACCTTAAGTTTGTTCTCGGACTGCCTTAACCTCTGCTTGTGCATCCTTCATCCATGTCCGGAGGTCCGGCGCCACGGCCTGCCTTCAGCATGTCCCCGCGGCTTTAAGCCGCTCCAGTATCCTGGCCTTGTGAGTGCCTTCCCAGTACACCCTGCCGCACGACGGGCAACGGAGAAACCTCATGGTCACGGAATAGGTGTATTCAGGGACGACGCCCCTGACAGACTCCCTGTCGACCGCGCGCAGTTCGCCGTTACATACGGTGCAGCGCGTGAAAAAACCCGGGCCGCAGGCCTCGAGCCCCAGTTCCGAAACGACCTGCCTGAACTGGTCCGCGGTCCGGTTGTCGCGAATAAAAAGGTAGCCGCCGGGTGCAAGCCTCCTGGCAAGACGGGTATCCCTCGTCAGTATCACCCTACCCTCGCCGGCGGCCCGCGTTACAAGCTCGTCGTCTTCGACGCCGGTTTCGTACAGGGTGTCGTAACCTGAAATCCTCAGCCATTTTGCCAGTTTACCCAGCATGGCGTCCGCGAGGAAACGCATAGCTCCGCGCCACCTATTAAGTATTGATAAATTTTATTGATTTTTTTCCGGCTTGTCAACACTATAAGCGATGCCGGAAAATTATTTCAGGGAGGTCCGTGGCCGGGAACGCGGCAGACTGTCGTGATGTGCGGTATTTAAGGTTACTTGCGAGGGTTACTTGCGAAGGTTACGGGAAAAGGACGGGCCCCGGAATTATTGGCGAACCGGGGCCCGGACAAGGCTGCCGGGAGAGAAAAAGTGACGCCGACAGCGAAATCGTGATATTCATGCTCAGGCAAGGCCTGTCTCCGCCCGCGTTGAACACAGGGACAGCAGCCCGCCTGTTAAGCGTGGTTTGAGACTATACATGAGGGCTGGGCCGGTGTCAAGGCCATAATCCACATTTGATATTAACTCCGGCTTGTGCTAATGTATTTGGATATGAGGACATAATGGACATATGATAACCGGAAACCGCGAGGCTGTTAACATAACGGTAGTCTCGGTATTGCTGATGGCGTGCATATTCGTCATCGACATTGCCACGCCAATGGGGTGGGCCATATGGCTCATCTACCTCCTGCCCATATTCCTGACCTCGAATGTACTAAGCCGGGCCCGGCTCATGCTTGTCACCGCTTGCTGCACAGCCCTGGTCATCATAGGCTACGTCGTTTCTTACGGCTTGGCTGTCGACAGGGTGTCGCTTATAAACAGGGGCCTTGCAACCGCTACGTTCTGGGCGGCCGCCTTTGCCCTTTCGTCGAGGGCCAGGGCGCTTGCCGGACTTGCAAAGGCGAAAGACGAGCTGGAGAAGCGCGTGAACGAACGGACTGCCGACCTCATGCTCGCCAACGAGAAGCTCCAGGAAGAGGCGGGACGTATACGCGCGCTCGAGGCCGAAAAGGCGGAAATCCTTGCTATGGTCTCCCACGACATGAAGTCGCCCATCACGGCCATCATGGGGTACACGGAACTGCTTTCAGACGGGGGCCAGGGCAAAATCGACCGCGAAACGGGCGAGATACTGCAGGGCATCAACAAGAGCAGCCGCAAGCTGCTCGGCATGGTCGAGGACTTCGTCACCGTATCCAAGATGGAGACCGGCGGGCTCAAGCCGTCCATCGCCACCCACGACGTCTCCGCGGTACTCTCGCAGCTGGCCGGCTCGTACCGGGTTGCCGCATCGAACAAGGGCATAAATTTCTCCGCGACGCTGCCGCCGGTGCTTCCAAGGCTCGCGTGCGACAGGACGCTGGTAGACCGCGCGGTAAGTAACCTGCTGCAGAACGCGGTCAACTACACGCCGAAGGGCGGGTCGGTGTCGCTATGCGCATATGTGACGGAACGGCCCTGGGGAGGGTGCCTTGCGGTCGAGGTCTCCGACACCGGCCCCGGCATACCGCCTGAGGACACCGCGCGCGTATTCGAAAAGTACTACAGGACTTCCAGTTCTTGCAATGTCAAGGGGAGCGGGCTGGGGCTTGCTGTAGTCAAGGCGGTGGCTGAGGCGCACGGGGGACGTGTCGAGCTCGACAGCGTGCTTGGCACGGGCAGCGTGTTCAGGATGCTGCTGCCGTTGACCCCTTCTCCCGCCGCCTTACCCGCAGCCTGAGTGCCATCCCTGCGCGTCTCCCGGGCGGGCATACTTCATGGCCTGGCGCCTGAACCGTTGACAACCAGCCTGTATTGTCGGATAATACGGGACTTGTTACATAGATGCCGTTTTACACATCATCCACACAGGGAGGTACCAAGATGATAGAGAGGCAGCGCGAGTTGAAACGAAGGAAGCACAGGCTCGAACAGAGGACGAAGGCTAAAAAACGCGGTGCGATAGCGGCCGCGGCCTCACAGAAGACCGCCGGCAAGAAGAAGTAATGCCTCCCGGCTCCGTGTTCTGGGTGACAGGGCTTCCCGGCTCCGGGAAGTCCACGCTCGCCCTGGCCGCGAAGGATGCTTTACCCTCGCTCGCAGTCATCCAGATGGACGAGATGCGAAGGGTCGTCACGCCGGACCCTACCTACTCCGAGTCCGAGCGGGACCTCCTGTACATGGCGCTCGTGTACACCGCGATGGTCCTGTCGCGCGAGGGCAAGGACGTAATCGTGGACGCGACCGCGAACATGCGCCGGTGGCGTGACGAGGCGCGCGCACGCATACCGCGCTTCCACGAGGTGTACGTCCGCTGCCCGATAGCGGAATGCCGCAAGCGGGAGATGGCCAGGACGAACACGCTCGGCGCGCCCCACGACATATACCTGAAGGCGGAGGAGGGCTGGCCCGTACCCGGCGTCAACGCGCCTTACGAGGAACCGGAAGCCCCTGAGCTTGTGATAGACAACGGGACGCTGCCGCTCGATGACGCGGCGGCAATTTTCGTCGGGTATATAAGGGGCGAGACCGAGGGCTGACAACCCGGCGGAATATTCAAAGGTTGTGAGTAACCCCCTCCGTCCCCCCTTAGCCCAAGGGGGGATGTGTGCAACATGCACATGGTGAGGGGGCACCTTCCCCCTTGCCTTGCGCGTCCAACCCTGCTAAAATCCACGCATGCGAATTTTCAGGCTTTTCATACTCGCGGCAATTGTGGCCGCGCTCGCCCTGCCCGCGCATCCGGCGCGCGCGCAGGACGACCCGGCCAAGGCCAAGAAGGAGCTTGAGCGCATCCAGAAAGAGCTGAAGGGCGTAAAGAAGAAAGCGAAGGAGACGGCAAAGAAGGAGCGCTCGGTACTGGACGATATAGACCGGATGGACCGCTCGCTCGCCCGGAAAAGGAAAGAGCTTGCGGTGGCGCAGAAGAACCTGGACTCCGTGACCGGCAGCATATCCGCGACCGAGGCCGGCATGCGTGAGACAAGGCATAAGCTGGGCGGCAAGAAGTCCGACCTTGCCGGGCGGCTGACCGCGATGTACAAGACAGGCAAGGCGGGCGGAAACTGGGTGGTCCTCCTCTCCGGAGACCCGAACTCCATGTTGAAGAGGTACAAGTACCTGTCCGTGATGTCCGGCCGGGACAAGCGCATGATGGACGACTACTCCGGCGCGCTCGACACGCTCCAGGCCCAGAGGGAGCGGCTCGCCAACCAGAAGGCCAGCTACGAGAAGCTGAAGACCAGACGCGACTCCGAGGCCAGGAAGGTCCAGGCGGAGGAGGTGAACAAGAAGACCCTTCTCGCATCCATCAAGAAGCAGAAGGCGTCATACCTCGCCATGCAGAAGGAGCTCGAGGACTCCGGCTCGCGTATGAAGGAGCTTATAAGGAGGCTCGAGGCGGCGGCGAAGGCGAGGCCGGTGACGCCCGGTCCGGTTACAGGGAGGCTTAAGTCCGGGCTCGAATGGCCGGTCGCCGGCAAGGTGATAAGCCGGTTCGGAAAACAGAAGCACCCGGAGTACGACACGTTCATATACAAGAAGGGCATCGAGCTCCAGGCAAAACTGGGCGAGTCCGTGCACGCGGTGGACGCGGCGGAGGTCGTGTTCGCCGACTGGTTCAAGGGGCTGGGCCTTGTCGCGATACTCCAGCACGGCGGCGACTTCTACACGGTCTACGCCCACCTGTCGGATGTAAAGGTCAGGACGGGCGACAAGGTCGCGCGCGGCCAGGATATCGCATCGGTCGGCGACACCGGCGCGCCGTCCGGCCCGTCACTTTATTTCGAGATCAGGAAGGGCTCTGACGCGGTGGACCCGCTCACCTACCTGAAACCTAGATAAACTTTCGCCCCTGTAAAAATAGCTTTAATAAAAAGGATAATTGTATTATAATTGTAACTTGATTATGTCACCAAACCGGCCGCGGACAGTTGCGGCCATGTATAATCCGCAGGAGGTTTTTGATGTTCAGCAGCAGAAAGGTAACCGCAACGCTTATGGTCGTGCTGGTATTCACGACCGGCATATTCCTCGGCACTGTCATGGTGCGCTACAGCCAGGCGGACAGCGCTACTTATGACAACCTGAGGGTTTTTTCCGAGGTGCTTTCGCTCGTGCAGCGGAACTACGTCGAGGAAGTAGACCCTAAGGAACTGATATACGGCGCCATAAAGGGTATGCTCGGAGACCTCGACCCGCACTCCTCATTCATGACTCCCGACATGTTCAAGGAGATGCAGGTGGACACCAAGGGCGAGTTCGGCGGGCTCGGCATCCAGATAGGCATCAAGGACAAGATGCTGACTGTAATCGCGCCCATAGAGGACACTCCGGCGTTCAGGGCCGGGATACAGTCCGGCGACAAGATCGTCACGATCGAGGGCAAGCCGACCAAGGACATGACGCTCACCGAGGCGGTCGACAAGATGCGCGGGCCCAAGGGCACCAGCGTGACAATATCGGTAATGCGCGAGGGCCTCGACAAGCTCAAGGACTACACGATAACCCGCGACATCATAAAGATACAGAGCGTGAAGTCTAAGCTGATGGACGAGAACATTGGTTACGTCCGCATCAGCCAGTTCCAGGAGAAGACAAACGAAGACCTTGAGAAGGCGCTCAGGGAGTTCGACGAAAAGAAGATAAAGGGGCTCGTGCTCGACCTCCGGAACGACCCGGGCGGGCTCCTCAACATGGCGGTCGACGTATCCGGCGAGTTCCTGCCCACCAACAAGCTCGTGGTGTACATAAAGGGCAGAAACGGCGAGAAGGACGAGTTCTACACAAGGAACGCACACCCGCGCACGGAGTTCCCGATGGTGGTCCTCGTGAACCAGGGATCTGCGTCCGCTTCCGAAATAGTCGCGGGCGCGCTTCAGGACTGGGGCCGCGCCGTAATAATGGGCACCACGACATTCGGCAAGGGCTCGGTACAGACGGTGCTCCAGCTCTCGGACGGCTCGGGCCTGAGGCTTACCACTGCCAAGTACTACACGCCCAAGGACCGCTCTATCCAGAACACGGGCATATCTCCGGACATCGAAGTGAAGCAGCCGCCGCTTCCTGACGCCAAGGGTGGGGAAGGCGCCAGCCCGCACATGTTCCGGGAGAAAGACCTGGACGGCCACCTGAAGAACGATACCGTAAACGAGGACGAAAAAGGTAAGGCCGTAGACGGCAAGGACAAGGACAAGCCGGCCGAACCCACAATCGAGGAGTCCCCGGACAATTCGGTCATGGACATGGCCGAGCGGAGCGAGGCGGACGACTACCAGCTACAGAGGGCGGTGGACCTCCTGAAGGGCTGGGAGATATTCAAGGGTATCAAGCCGGACGCCGCCAAAGGCTGAACGTCCGTGATAACATACCAACTGTGAAAGGTTTTTTGCCGAAGGGAGGCATTAAATGCCTCCCTTCCCGCCACACCAACTTTTCAGCAATATCGAGTAAATCAGAGTATTTCAGAGATAACCTGAGTTTTCCCGGTTAAAATTTTAGAAATCAGGCAATTTTCATGTTTGATTTTTGCCGGTTCTGTGGTATATTTCACGTTCGTTAGCACTCGCTTTCAGTGAGTGCTAATAAGCCTCCCGTCCATGAGCGCCGGGAGGATAAATCGCACTGGAATGCAGCCGGGTCGTTTTGTCCGGCGGCAACACTTTGTCAATATCATCAAACCGTTTTTGAAAGGAGAACTGGAATGGCTAAGAAGACTGGCGCGTCCGTAAGCTTCAAACCGCTCGGTGACAGGGTATTCGTGAAGTTCATGGAGGAGATGACCAAGACGGCGGGCGGCCTGTACATACCGGACGCGGCCAAGGAGAAGCCCCAGAAGGGCATAATCGAAGCGGTAGGCAAGGACGTCGAGGAGATAAAGGTCGGCGACATAGTGCTCTTCGACAAGTACGCGGGCAGCAAGATAAACATCGACAACGTCGATTACCTGATAGTCAAGGAAGACGAGGTACTGGGCATCCTTTCGTAAGGCAGCCGGCGACAGGGCGTAACGCCCTCCGGACGATTTTCACCATACATAATATAAAATTCCAGGAGGATAAAGATGGCTAAGCAGTTGCTTTTTTCGGAAGAGGCCAGGGCCAAGATGCTGAGGGGCGTCAACCAGCTCACCGACGCGGTCAAGGCGACACTCGGACCCAAGGGCCGTAACGTCGTCATAGACAAGAAGTTCGGCGCGCCGACCATCACCAAGGACGGCGTCACCGTCGCCAAGGAGATCGAGCTTTCCGACCCCTACGAGAACATGGGCGCACAGCTCGTACGCGAGGTCGCTTCCAAGACCTCGGACGTGGCGGGCGACGGCACCACCACCGCGACAGTGCTCGCGCAGTGCATCATCCGCGAGGGCACCAAGAACGTGACCGCGGGCGCGAACGCCATGGAGATTAAGCGCGGCATAGACAAGGCGGTCGAGGCCGTCGTCGAGCAGCTGAAGAAGATGTCGAAGACCACCCAGGACAAGACAGAGATAGCCCAGGTCGGCACGATATCGGCAAACAACGACAAGACGATAGGCGACCTCATAGCCGAGGCGATGGACAAGGTCGGAAAAGACGGCGTCATCACGGTGGAGGAGGCCAAGTCCATGACCACCTCGCTGGACGTCGTCGAGGGCATGCAGTTCGACCGCGGCTACCTCTCCCCCTACTTCGTCACCGACGCGGAGCGCATGGAGAGCGTGCTCGAGAACGCGGTCGTGCTCATCCACGAGAAGAAGATATCCAGCATGAAGGACCTTCTCCCGATACTGGAGCAGATAGCAAAGTCCGGCAGGCCGTTCCTCATCATAGCCGAGGACATAGAGGGCGAGGCGCTCGCCACCCTGGTCGTCAACAAGCTCCGCGGCACGCTCAACTGCTGCGCGGTCAAGGCCCCCGGCTACGGCGACAGGCGCAAGGCGATGCTCGAAGATTTGGCGATACTGACCGGCGGCCAGGTAATCTCCGAGGACCTGGGCCTGAAGCTCGAGAACGTCCAGATGTCCGACCTCGGCAACGTCAAGAAGATCCACGTGGACAAGGACAACACCACGCTGGTCGAGGGCGCGGGCGACATGGCCAAGATACAGGGCAGGGTCAAGCAGATAAAGGCCCAGGTAGCCGAGACCACCTCTGACTACGACAGGGAGAAGCTCCAGGAGCGCCTCGCGAAACTGGTCGGCGGCGTCGCGGTGATCAAGGTCGGCGCGGCCACCGAGACCGAGATGAAGGAGAAGAAGGCCAGGGTCGAGGACGCGCTCCACGCAACCCGCGCGGCCGTCGAAGAGGGCATCGTACCAGGCGGCGGCGTCGCGCTGCTTCGCTGCAGCAAGGCGCTGGACAAGCTCACGCTCGAAAACGACGAGCAGCTGGGCGTCAACATCGTCAGGCGCGCGCTCGAGGAGCCGATCCGCCAGATAGTCGCGAACGCGGGGCTCGAGGGCTCTATCATCGTCCAGAAGGTAAAGGGCATGAAGGTTAACGAGGGTTTCGACGCCTCCGCCGACGAGTACGTCGACATGCTGAAGGCCGGCATCATAGACCCGACCAAGGTCACCAGGACCGCGCTCCAGAACGCAGCTTCCGTCGCATCGCTGATGCTCACCACCGAGGTCATGATCACCGACCTGCCGGAAGAGAAGGGCGAGGGCGGCATGCCCGGCATGGGCGGCATGGGCGGCATGGGCGGCGGCATGGGCGGGATGTACTAAAACTCCCGGCATAACAGGGTTAAGGCGCCGAAGGCCCCACCGCGCACGGTGGGGCCTTCTTTCTTTATATAACCGGTGTCGAGGAAACATGCGATGTCAGATGCAAAGAAACAGCCGAGGGTGCTGGTATTCACCACCCCTTCCTGCGGCTACTGCACGAAGGCCAAAAGCTACCTGAAGAATAACGGCATCAAGTTCAAGGAAGTGGACATCACCCGCGACCCTGACGGCGCGAAGGACGTCAAGAGGATGACCGGCGGAAGCTCGGTCCCCGTAATAATGGTCGGACACAGGACAATAGTCGGGTTCGACAAGTCCAAACTGGACAAGATGCTCGAAATCAGGCGGCACAGCGGCGAAGAAGGCGATAACGACGGGAAATAGCTCGACAGATAACTCTTTTGGAGCATTTTCTGTTGACAATCGGCTACATTATAACTAAAATTAGACGATAGGTTTTTTCAGGTTGAGGCCCCACGGTTGCATGGCGGGCCGCCAGGCGGTTTTGATGTACGAGATATCCGAAATCTGCGACGGCTGCGGGGAATGCGCCTCGTCTTGTCCGCTTGATATTATCCGGCAGGAAGACGGCAAGTTCATAATAGGCATAGGCTGCAACCTGTGCGGTATATGCGCCTCCGTCTGCCCCAGGGGAGCGATCAGTAAAAAGTGACCAAAAGGAGGATTTACTGTCATGGGTGAGAACGCGATAAAGGCTACCAGCAGTTCATGGGAGCAGGATGTGATGCAGGCGGACGGGCTTGTGCTCGTGGATTTCTGGGCGGTATGGTGCGGCCCCTGCCAGATGGTGGCCCCCGTCGTCGAGGAGATAGCCGGCGAATACAAGGGCAAGCTCAAGGTGGTAAAGCTCAACACCGACGAGAACCCGGACATAGCGAGCAAGTACAGGATAATGGGCATACCGACCCTGATGTTCTTCAAGAACGGTGCGGCGGTCGACCAGGTAGTAGGCGCGGTCCCCAAATCTCAGCTTAAGTCCAAGATAGATGCGCTTTTGGGCTGAGAAAGCCCTTGCAATAATTACATGGAAGTTAATAGCAGGCTCGCCCGATACCACTTCATCCTGATTAGCTATGTCTTCCGGACTGCCGAATAAATATGTTGCTGGACACAGGAATCTTCTTACACCGGGCACGTGGCTGACATAACCAGGACTTTGTCGAGCAAGGGGCAATTCACAATGAAGACCGTATCGCAGAGGATTAAGGAAGCTATAAACAGGAAGGGGTTCTCCACCGTCAAGGAGTGCGCCCAGGCATTAGGGCTTCCTTACGAGCTTTTGAGGAAGGTCGTGGGCGAGGACCACATCCCGAAGGACGAGCAGCTCCTCACGTACGCGAGGAAGCTCGGCATAGACACAAAGGAACTCCTGTTCACCGCGTACCACCAGAAGGCGCCCGCGGAGTTCAAGGAGTACTTCGAGAAGAAGGTGATCAGGGAGGCCCCGGTCGCATTCAACAAGATACCGCTCCTGAACTGGGTCCAGGCCGGCGGTTTCGGCTCCGGTTCCGACCAGTACCCCTACCCCGGCGCGGCCGAGGAGTACGTGGAGACGGACCTGCTCGGGAAGTATCTGTTCGCGATGCGCGTGAAGGGGGACTCCATGGAGCCGCTCTTCTTCGAGAACGAGGTCATAATAATCGACCCGGACATCCAGCCTCAGCCAGGCGACTACGTCATCGTGAAGAAGGACCAGGAGGACGAGGCCACGTTCAAGCAGCTTAAGAAATACAAGAGCCTGTGGGTGCTCCACCCGCTGAACCCGCGCTACGAGGACGCCGAGATGACCAAGGAGATGCGCGTCGTAGGCAAGGTCATCAGGAAGCAGCTCGACTTCTGATCCGGCTGCACATACATGGACAAGAAAAGGCCTCCTTTTATGGCGGCCTTTTGTATTTGGGATCGTCAAATCTCGTCTTTCTGGAGGCATTCTCCTCGGGCCAAAACAGTCGCCAACCGTGTCCAGGGGGTAGACATCACTGTGCATAATGTCCACATGATGATGACCCTGGACGGCTCCGGGTTTTGGGCCTCTCTGATAAGCCTCCGGGGTTCTGGGAAAAGCAAACACGTCTATCTATATGGTGCGGGCGCAGATTCCTGCGCCCGCACGTTAATCTTGTCACCCCCTCCACATGACCTTGCCCATGTCGCGTGTATCGTAACCGCCCATCGCCTCCACCGCCTCCTTGTAGCCGGTGTCCTCGCGTATGACCCTGAGCACCGCGCCCACCATCCCTGACCCGTAGTACTCCTCCGGTATCACGAGGTCGTACCGCTCGTCCGCGACCGGTATGAAATCGAGCCCGAGCGCGTTAGCCGCTGCGAGTATGCCAAGCCCCGCGTCCGCAACCCCTGACAGCACGGCGGACGCCACGCCCATGTGCGTGTACTCCTCGTGTTCGTACCCGATGACGTCCGGCGGGTCGATGCCAGCCCTCTTCAGGCTCAGGTCGGTGAGTATCCTGGTGCCCGCGCCGGCCTGCCGGTTCACGAACGCCACGTCTTTCCTGGCGAGGTCTGCAAAGCCCCTTATGCCCTTCGGGTTGCCCCTGACAACCATGAACCCCTGCGTCCTGTACACGAGGTTCACGAGCGCCACCGGTATTCCCTTCAAGTGCTTCTTTATGTAGCCTACGTTGTACTCGCCCGTATCCTCGTCAAGAAGGTGGCTCCCGGCCATGTGCGCCTCGCCCCTCTTTATTGCCATCAGCCCGCCCATGCTCCCTACGTGCGCGGACGACAGGCTGAGGCCCGGGTAGTCCCTCTTCAGGAAGTTGGCCAGAAGGTCGAGCGCGTTGTCGTGGCTCCCTATGCATACCACCGTGTTCTCTATATCCAGGGCGGGCCTCATAAGCTCGGCCTCGACCTCGCTACCTGCGGCGATACCCTCCACTGACGAGGGTATCCTTACGATGCCGTCCGCACGGACGAGCGACATAAGCACACCGGCCCCACGCTGGAGCGGCGTCGCGATTACCTTACCGCCGACCCTCCCGAGCTTCACGCGCACGAACTCCTCGGTCCCGAGCGGCGAGGCCATCTGCCTTGAGAGCATGGCCTTCATCTTCTCCTGCGCCGGAGCCCGCCGCCCCTGCCATGCGTACACAAGCTCGCGTGCAAAGAGCTTGAACGCGAGGTACGCGGACACGGGGTAGCCGGGCGCGCCTATTACCGGCCTGCCGTTAACTATGCCCAGTATGACCGGCTTGCCCGGCTTTGTGTTGATGCCGTGGAGGACTACCTCTCCAAGCTCCGATATCGCGCGGTGCGTGAAGTCCTCCGAGCCCGCGGACGAGCCCGCGTTCACCACCACCATGTCGTGCGTACGGGCCGCCTCGGACAGGTAATCCTTCAGCATGTCGAGGTTGTCCGGCACTATCCCGTACCGCAAGGCGCCAGCGCCCCACTCCCTCGCCATGCCAGCGAGCATGTGCGAGTTGTACTCTATGATGTCGCCTTTTTTCAGTATCGCGCCGGGCTGCACCAGCTCGTTACCGGTCGGGATAACCGCTACAGACGGCTTTCGCCTGACCTCGACCTCGGTTATGCCGCCGGCAAGGAGCGACGAGACGTCCACCGGCCGGAGCATGTGGTTTTCCGGGACTACAAGCTCGGTCGCGACGATGTCCTCGCCTATCACGCGCACGTGCTGCCACGGTGTGGCGGGGGCTATGATTTCGAGCGCCCCCTTCTCCAGCTCGTCGATGTCCTCGACCATGATTACGGAGTCGAAACCCTCAGGGAGCGGGTCGCCCGTGTCGACGTACACCGCCTGCTCGCCTACCTTAAGCTTTTTCGGGCTTCTCTCGGACGCACCGGCTGTGTCCGCGTACCTGACTGCTATCCCGTCCATCGCCGCCGAATGGTAGAACGGGGAGGATATCCTCGCGAACACCGCACGCGCTGTTATACGGCCCAGTGAGTCGTCGACAGTGACGGTCTCGCCGCCGAGCGGCCCCCAAAGCCCGAGCGCTATGAGCTTCTCGCGCCAGATATTGAGCGCGTCGTCGAGCGGGGTTGGTTCTATATATACGCGCCTGCCGGACATATGACCCCCGTTTTTATTACGTTAGCAAACCCGCGATATACCAACGGCGCCCGTATGTGCAAGGCTTTCCCAAAACCCCGCGGGTGCGGATTAGAGGACCGGGACCCGGAGCCGGGTGTGGCTTGCCGGGGCAGCAGGTAATGCATCCACCAGCATTAAATAACGAAGCCCGGCACGCCCGGCGACTGTGCCGGCCGATAATCCGTACCCGCTAAAAAGCGATTTAAGCTTCCTGGGCCCCGCATCAAGTGCGGGGTGACATCTAATACAAAGTCAAAATGGATCCCCGTTTTCACGGGGATGACGGGCTTACCTGAGTCCCCGTTTTCACGGGGATGACGGTCTTGATTTAGTCGAACAGTTCCACGTCCACGACCTCCCCGCGCGAGAGCCCGAGCTTCGCCATCGGTACGACCACGGTCCCGTGCGCGCGGACGAGCGTCGTGATAAGCCCGGACTTCCCTAACACGGGCCGCGCCCACAGCTCCCCGTCGATAAGTTCGAGAGAGACGCGGAGGTGGTCCTCCCTGCCCTGCCCGGAGTAGTAGTTGCGAGCGACCCTGGCCTTAACGACGCGCAATGGCGGTATCCCCGCAATGCCGAGCGGGTCCACCTCGCCCGCGAGCCTTTTCATGACAGGCGCGACGAAAAGCCCGAAAGTGACGCTTACCGCGACCGGGTGGCCGGGCAAGCCGAATACCGGCTTCCCCTTCGCTATACCAATTATAACAGGTTTGCCTGGCTTCACCGAAACGCCGTGGACCAGCACCCCCATACCCTCTTCACGGCCAAGCTCTTCAATGACGCCCGCGGTCAGGTCTCTTGTACCGACGGAACTGCCGCCGGTGATTGCGACCACGTCCGCTTCAGAAAGCCCCCTTTCGACCGCATCCTTTATCGCGCCGTACTCGTCCGGGAATATCCCCATCCTGATTGGGACACCGCCCGCCTGCAGGACAAGACCCGCCAGGTTGTATGAGTTCACGTCCCTGACCTGTCCAGGCTTCGTGGCCTCCGACGCCTCTACAACCTCGTTCCCTGTGTTTATAATCGCGACCCTGGGCCTTCTGAAAACGTCGAGTTCTATAATTCCCACGCCCGCGAGCGCGCCCAAATCCTGCGGCCTCAGCTTGTGGCCCATGTCGAGGAGCGGCTCTCCCTCCCTTACGTCGTCTCCCGCCTGGACAACGTTCTCTCCAGGCGCTACGGGTGTAGATACCTCGACCTCTCCTCCCGCCATGCTGGTGTGCTCGAGCATCACTACGGCATCGGAACCGGGCGGAAGCATCCCACCCGTGGATATCGCATAGGCTTGGCCTTTCTCGATTGGAGTGAGGGCCTCCTCGCCCATCCTCACCTCGCCAGCGAGTTTCAGGTATGCGGGCAGTGCATCCGTAGCGCCGTACGTGTCCCGTGCGATAACGGCATACCCGTCCATCACAGAACGCGCGAACCCCGGGAGGGTCTCCTGAGATACAATGCCGGCCGCAAGAATCCTGCCCAGCGCGAATGAAATCCCCACACGTTCGGCCTCGGGCATGTAAGCAGGGAGCCTGCCGAACAGCCTTTCTTTCGCCTCTCCGACCGTGACCACCCCGCCCCGGCCCAGCATGTCCTTAATACCCATTTCCTTCCTTAACCCAACTATACAACATTAGTCGAAGACGTTATATGCTGCATACATTCTATTGCTCCACAATCTCGAACAGGTATACCGGCCTCCCCGGCGCATTGGAAGACGTAACCATTCTGACGAAACCGCTTTTCAGAAAGTCCACAATATATCCGTCGTCTTTCTTTTCGTAGCTGATGTGTCCGCTTTCCTGAAGCCTGTTCATCTCACCCGGATTGTATATAATATGTGTAATGCCTTGGCTGACAATATAATCGTATACGGCCCTGTTATCGCCAGCCATCTTGCTGAATATCCCAATCGGCTCGTTTGCCGACAGGTAGCTGTACATGTGCCGTCTTTTTATATACAAATGCTGTGCGTCGCCTATAATGAGCACCCTCGCGCCCTTGTCCGTATTCTCGTTTATATACCCATAGACAGGCGCCGAGTGCAGCATTACGGAGCCGCCTTCATGCATTCGCCGATCGAGGTATTGGGCATCTGAATCGGTTGCATGCTCGAAGCCGTATGCGTCCGTCCATTTGTCAACAAGAAAGAAACCCAGACATATACCAAAAACCATGCTGAAAACAACACCGGCTGCAATAACACCCTTTCCCCCATTGGACACCTTGCCAGCCAATCTGACTAGCGCATAGGATAACACTATAAACAAGGCCGATATCGCCGGATACAGAAACCTCGTGAGTGGAAAAGCCATGCACCACAGGAAATACAACATCACAACATAGATGCAGAGCTTCCTTATCACATGGTCAATGCCCCTGACCAGAACCAGCACCGGCGTGAACAACAGTATTGCAGGCCCCATATACGACGCAAACCCATATTCCGCCGTCACCTGTACCGGTTGCGACAAGAACATTTTCCATGGGTTAACGACTATCCCCTTCAGCCCTTCCATCCAAGTGGGGTGTTTCATCGTGTGTACCGCGTAGAGATTCGCGGTCATGTCCTCCCCGCCAAAAAGGTTGTAAAACGCCGGGTAAAACGGGTTGCCTGTGAATATCAGGTTCTTGACTAGCCAGGGAGACGCCACGACCACAGCGGGAAGCATGAAGGACGCGACGGTCTTTAGCGCATGCCTTGTCCCCTGACCCCTTTCCCTGTATGCGGTGTAGCAGACCGCCATGAACGCGGGCACGGATATCGATACCAGCGCGATGTACTTGGTCGATATGCATATCCCGGTGAACACGCCCATCAGTGCCAGCCAGCCCCGCCCTCCACTCTTCTCCAGCATGAAGTAGCAGAACACCACCATCAGCGAGTAATAGGCAAGGTGGAGGTCGTTCGTGTACAGGACGCTCACCTCCAAAAAGGCGGGCGTCGAGAGTAAGAATATCGCGGGGAGCGCGGGCGGGACGTCCGGGACGTGGCTCCTGGTAAACTCGTACACGAGGAGCGCGAGCGCAACGAACATCGCCACGCTGGTAAGCTGCGCAAGCTTAAGCCCGGAGACGAGCATTCCAAGCGTGTACACCATCTCCGCCATGAACGGGAAGTTGGAGTAGGAGTCCCACGGTATGTAGCCTATACCGCCCTCCTGGAGGTAGTAGTTCGGGACGCCCAGGTGGTATGTTACCGCGTCGTAGAATACCGCCGGCATGAGCGCCTTGGCCAGGAGGAACACGCTGACAACGGCAAGAAGCAGCATGAACGCGATGTTCCACCAGCCAGCGCGGCCTCCCTTGGTGACGCCCTTGGCCAGGTCCCATGCAGCCAACGCACCCGGTATGGCCGAAAGCGCGATGACGGCGATGACAAGCGCCTGCCCTGTAGAGTTATACAGTCCCGCAACGCCTACAAGAAACGTGACGTACGAAAAGAAAGCGAACCCCAGCCCGAACGAAAGGGTGATCATCTGAGGTCTGTCGAGGGCCAGGCCGAAGGGTTTAACGAGGATGCTGCCCGCCCCGGTTGCCGCCAGTACCCCGGCGGCGAGCATACCGAGCGGGATAATGCCGTCCGATGCAAGCTTGAATAATGCCGCCAGGACGTCGGACGGTACGACCGGGAGCATGTTGGACAGAAGCTTTACGGGATGCCAGACTGGGAAGAAGAAAAGCCCGATAAAACCGAACCAGGCAAGGACAAGCGCGGTTGCAGTACCGGGGCTTAAACGAAGTTGCGGTTTCAGGCTCAAGCACTTTCTCCCTAAAAAAAAGGCAGGGCTACCTTGACGGGCCCTGCCGATTTATTGGTTTAAGCGATTGGGGCCAGGGAATCAGCTGTCGACAAGCTCCTTGAGCTCCTTGCCGGCCTTGAAGAACGGTACCTTCTTGGATGGCACCGATACCGGGGAGCCGGTCTTGGGGTTCCTGCCCTCGCGTTCTTTCCTGGTCCTGATCTTGAAGCTGCCGAACCCGCGGATCTCTATCTTGTCGCCGTCGGAAAGGGCGCTTTTTATGCTCTCGAACACTGTATTGATGATAACTTCGGCCTGTTTCTTCGTAAGACCGTTGACCTTGTCAGCGACCTTTTCAACCAGTTCAGCTTTTGTCATCCCAAACCCCCAAGTTCTGAAAATATATGAATTTTTGATTATAAGCAGGTATGCCTTAGCCGGACTTACGTTTAATAACATATCAGTAACCCGTTGTCAAGGTTAAAGATACGGAAATATCGCGTTACAGCGTGGAGGCGGCGGGGTACAGGTACATCAGGCCGGGGGACTTTGCCCCGAACGTCTTCCTGAACACCTCGCCCACGTCTTCGCCCTTCAGAATATCCAGCAGTGTGTACTTCTTGTCCTCGGTTATCACCTTCGGCTCGCCCTCGATGTTCCCGAGTTTGGCGGCCAGTGCGATGGCGTCCTCGTAATCTCCGAGTTCGTCTACAAGCCCGTTCTCCTTTGCCTGCCTGCCGGTGAATATTCCGCCGTCGGCGAGCGGGAGGACGTCCTCCTTCTTCATCCCCCTGCCCTTTGCCACCGCGTCCACGAACTGGTCGTAGACGTCGTTTATCACGCCCTGCAGGTATGCCCTCTCATCGTCCGTCATGGCCCGCATGGCGTTCCCGATGTCCTTCCTTTCGCCGCTTTTTACGACCTCGCCCTTGATGCCTATCTTGGCCATCAGGTCCTGGAAGGTGGCGAACTCCATGATGACGCCGATACTGCCTGTGAGCGTGCCCGGGTTTGCCATGATACTGTCGGAGGCGACCGCTATGTAATATCCGCCGGAGGCCGCGACCGAGCCCATGGACACGACCACCTTCTGGCCGGTCTTCCTCCTCAGCTTGCCGATCTCGGTATATATCTCCTGGGAAGGCGCGACCGCCCCGCCCGGGCTGTTTATCCTTATCACTATCGCCTTGACCGACTCGTTCTCGGAGTACTTCTTGAGCTGCCGGACAATGTCCTCGGAGTCCATGATGACACCTTCGACCTTTATCACGGCGACCTTGTCGGAAGCAACCACCGGCGAGCCGTTAAAGAACAGCGACGCGCCGGTGGCTATGGCTATCAGCACTACTAAAACAAGTATGCCGCCGAATACTATCAAAGCGATAGGACGCTTCATTCTACCCCTCCCTCGGGGTTACTTCTCCTCGCCGTTGCCGGCTTCCCTGAGCCTGGCGCCGAGCGAGCTGTCGAAGCCTTCCTGCGTGTCCTTGTACTTGTCGTGCTCCTGCTTGTCCTGGTCCTTCTTGTAGGAGCGGATCGAAAGCCCTATCTTCCTGTCCGAGCTGTCCACCTTTATGATCTTCGCGGTGACCTCTTCGTCCAGTTTCATGAGGTCCTCGACCTTGGTGTGGGGGTCCTTGTCTATCTCGGATATGTGTATCAGGCCCTCGACGCCGTCCTCGAGTTCCACGAACACGCCGAAGTCGGTGATCTTGATGACCTTGCAGGACACTATGTCTCCCATCCTGTAACGGGACGGGATGTCGGACTCCCACGGGTCGGCGTCGAGCTGCTTCAGGCCAAGCGACAGCCTCTCCTTGGCCTTGTCCACGGACAGGACCACGGCCTCGACCTTCTGGCCCTTCTTCAGCACCTCTGAAGGGTGCTTCAGGTGCTTGGTCCAGGAGATGTCGGATATGTGTATCAGGCCGTCGATGCCCTCGTCAAGCCCGACGAACGCGCCGAAGTCCGTGAGGTTCCTGACCTTGCCCTCTATCTTCGTGCCGACCGGGTACTTCTCCGCGATGACGTCCCAGGGGTTGGCCTCTATCTGCTTCATGCCGAGCGATATGCGCTTGTTGTCCTTGTCGAGCGAAAGCACTACCGCCTCGATGATATCGCCGATGGATACCACCTTGGACGGGTTCCTGACCTTCTGCGTCCAGGACATCTCGGAGACGTGGACGAGGCCCTCTACGCCCTGCTCGAGCTCCACGAACGCGCCGTAGTCGGTGAGGCTGACGACCTTGCCGTGCACCCTCGACTTGACGGGGTACTTCTGGTCCGCGTTCAGCCACGGGTCCGGCGAGAGCTGCTTCAGGCCGAGCGAGACCTTCTCGTTCTCGCGGTCGAACTTCAGCACGACCACCTTTACCGTATCTCCGACCGAGAAAAGCTCGGACGGGTGGGACACCCTGCCCCAGGACATGTCCGTGATGTGCAGGAGTCCGTCTATGCCGCCCAGGTCGATGAACGCGCCGTACTCGGTGATGTTTTTCACAATTCCGTCGACCACCGCGCCCTGTTCGAGCGAGCCGAGCGTCTCGGTCTTCTTCTTGTCGCGCACCTCTTCCAGCATCACCCTCCTCGAAAGGACGATGTTGCCGCGGCGCTGGTTTATCTTCAGCACCCTCATCGGGTAGGTCTGGCCTATGAGCGCGTCGAGGTTACGGACCGGGCGCAGGTCTACCTGCGAGCCGGGCAGGAACCCCTTCACGCCGGCGATGTCGACCGTGAGCCCGCCCTTTATCCGGGCGATGATCTTGCCGTTTACCGCGGACTCGTCCTTGCAGGCCTCTTCGAGCTGGACCCATATCTTTATCTTGTCGGCCTTCTCCTTGGAGAGCACTATGTTCCCTTCGGAATCCTCGCGCTCTTCCAGGTAAACCTCTATCTCATCGCCGGGGTGGAGCTTTTCCACCGCGCCCGGCTCGAACTCGTGCCGGGGGATAATCCCCTCGGACTTGTAGCCCACATCGACGACGACACCGTCCTGCCGGACCTGGATCACGCGGCCCTTTATTACGGCGCCTTCCTCGAAGCTCCTGAAGGAGTCCTCGTACATCTGGGCCATTTCGTCCTGGTCGCCGGAACCCTCCATTTCCTCGTCGAACTCGTTCCCCTCGTCAGAGAGCCCTGCCGCCATTTCCATTTCTTCGTTACCCATCTACCTGTGTACCTCCCGCGTTTTTATATTAAGCTTTACTCAAAGCTTGTAAGCATTTTTGCACATCTTTAAGTTTATCACAGTTTACCGGAAAAAGCCAGACAATCCTTACCGGTACTGTTCTTTAAGTTTTGCGATGGCCGACATCACCTCGTCCGCTATCGCCTGGTACCTTTCAGTCCCCTTGCCTCCTGCCACTCCGGAGAAGTCCACCGGACCGCCGAACACTATCTTTATCGGCACAAACCTGAGCTTTTTGTGCGCCTTCGCGAGCGTCAGGTAGCTTCCCTTTATGTACACCGGTATGACCGGAGCCCTGGACATCGATACTATCATCCCGATACCCGGCTTGACGGGAAGGAAGTTGTCCCCGTCGCCCCTCGTGCCCTCCGGGAAGACGCCCAGCGCCTCTCCGTCCTTAAGCTTCCCCAGGATGGTCTTCAGCATCGTCTTGTCCAGGCGCTCGCGGCTTATGGGAAAAGACCGCCAGCTCCGGAGGAAGAAGCTTACAGCCGGCGTGGTGAAGAGTTCCTCCTTCGCCATGAAGTTGACCCGCCGCCACATCGCGACACCGACTATCACCGGGTCGAGGTTGCTCGCGTGGTTGCAGGCGATTATTACCGGCCCCTCCTTCGGGACGTTCTCCTCGCCTACCACCTTGAACCGGAAGAGCGGCTTGAACAGGAAGTAGAACACGAAGTGCGCGACGTCGTATATCATGTCCATGACAACGCGCATGCGCTACTCCCCTGCCCTGGCCGCCGCCTCTTCAACCTTCGTCACAAGCAAGGCGACCACTTCGTCTATCCCCATCCCCGCGGTGTCCAGATATATGGCGTCGTCCGCCTTCTTCAAAGGCGCGATGTCCCTGCTGGAATCGTCGTGGTCCCGCTTCTTCATCTCCGCGAGCGTGTCCGCCAGCCCGGCAGTCTCGCCCTTCTCCATAAGTTCGAGGTGCCGCCTCTTCGCCCTGACCTCGACGGCCGCGTCCAGGAAGAACTTGACCGGCGCATCCGGGAAGACGACGGTGCCGATGTCCCGGCCGTCCATCACGACCCCGCCCTTCCGTCCCATCTCCCGCTGGAGTTCGAGTAGCCTTGCGCGCACCGAAGGCTGGGCGGAGACCGCGGATGCCATCATGCTCATCCTGGGCGTCCTGATTTCGCCGGTCACGTCTTTGCCGTCCACATAAACCGCCGGCCTGCCGTCCTCGTAGCCGAGGGTCACTTCGGTCGTCTCGCAGAGCGCCCTGAGCGGCCCGCCCTCGACAGGCTCGACGCCCAGCCTGTCCGCCTTCCAGCCGATTGCGCGGTACATCGCCCCTGTGTCGATGTATACGTAGCCCAGCCGCCCGGCGAGGAGCTTTGCGACCGTGCTCTTGCCCGCGCCCGAAGGTCCGTCTATGGCGACTATGATTTTTTTCACCGCACGCTCTCAAGGAGCCCCGCGAAGCCGGGGAACGAGGTGTTGATGCACGCGGTGTCGGTAATGGTCATGCCGCCGTCCGCGACAAGCCCCGCGACCGCCATGGACATGGCGACACGGTGGTCGCCGTGGCTGTCCACCTCCGCGCCCTCTATCCTGCAGCCGCCGTCTATGGTTATGCCGTCCGGGGTCTCGCGGGCTATCACGCCAAGCCTGTCCAGCCCGGCGGCCATCGCGGCGATCCTGTCGGACTCTTTTACCCTTAGTTCCGATGCGTCCCTGACCGTCGTGATGCCCCTGGCGCATGCCGCCGCGATGCATACAATAGGGAACTCGTCTATCGCGCGGACGAGCAGCTCTCCGCCTATCTCGATGCCGCGAAGCTCAGAGTACTCGACCCGTATGTCCGCAACCGGCTCCGGCCCTTCCGAGTTAGGTTCCTCGACAGTTATGGCCGCGTTCATCAGACGGAGTATGTCGATGATGCCGGTCCTGGTCGGGTTTATCCCGACGTTCCTTATCAGCAGGTCCGAGCCGGGCGTAATAGCCGCGGCCACCATGAAGAACGCGGCCGATGAAATGTCGCCGGGCACGGTGAGATCTTTTGCCGCAAGCCTCGCCCCGCCTCTGACGCCAACGGTCAGGCCGTCCTCGACAAGCTCGGCTCCCATGTACCTGAGCATCCGCTCGGTGTGGTCTCTGGACTTGACCGGCTCGGTCACCGTCGTGACCCCGTCGGCATAGAGGCCCGCGAGGAGCACCGACGACTTCACCTGAGCGCTCGCTATCGGGGAGTTGTAGCTTATAGCGGTGAGTTTCCCCCTGCCGGACGGCTCGATCGTGAGCGGCGGGTAGTTCTTTTCCCCGGCGCCGCGCACCTTCGCGCCCATCATCGAAAGCGGCTTCACTATGCGGTCCATCGGCCGCCTGCACAGGTATTCATCGCCCGTCAGGGTGCAGCCGAAGCCCTGTCCGGCCAGAAGGCCGGTCAAGAGCCTTATGCTGGTGCCTGAGTTTCCGAGGTCGAGCGCGCCTTCCGGCGGTTTCAGCCCGTCCGGGCCGACGCCGTTTATAATGAGGTCCCCGGTGTCCAGCCCGTCTATCCCGACACCCATGGCGCCAAACGCGCGCGCGGTGTTGACGCTGTCCTCGCCGGTCAGAAAACCTCTTACCCGGCTCACCCCGTCCGCAATTGCGCCGAACATCACAGCGCGGTGCGATATCGATTTGTCGCCCGGCACACTGAGCTCGCCCTTGAGCGGCCCGCCGGGCCTTATAGTTATGGTCTCCATATACCTTCAGTCAAGTTTCCGCCTGATAGCCCGCGCCTTATCGAACTCGGACGCGAGCGCTGCCCCGTCTTTTTTCTCTATAAACCCCCGGAGTTTCCAAAGGGCCTCCTGGTAGCTGTCTATCGCGTCTATTATGTTCGGCCCGTTTAACAGGCAGATGTCGCGCCACACGTCCGCCGGGCTGCCTGCTATCCTCGTGAAGTCCTTGAACCCGCCGGCGGCGTAGCTTATCGCCTTGGCGCCGTCGTCCATCCCGGCGACCGCAGATACCATCGCGTAGGCCGCCACATGCGGCAGGTGGCTGATGAGCGCGAACACCCTGTCGTGCTCGTCCGGGTCCATATGCACCACGTCCGCGCCCGCCGCTTCCCAGAGCCTTACGACCGATTCGAGCGCGGAGCGGTCTGTCTTCGCGGTAGGCGTGACTATCAGCTTCGCGCCCCTGAACAGTTCGAGGTTTGCGGCCTCCGCCCCCGAGCGTTCGCTGCCCGCAACCGGGTGTGCGGCGACGAACCTCGCCTTCAGGTGGAATATGTCCTCGATCGCCCTGACCACCCCGCCCTTGACGCTCCCGACGTCGGT